>Ga0307507_10001278_pt1 | contig 56418 bp, 16 predicted proteins | sample 7_EM_MG_FD_207223 | JGI IMG/M metagenome (GOLD analysis project Ga0307507, IMG submission 207223) | Populus trichocarpa ectomycorrhiza microbial communities from riparian zone in the Pacific Northwest, United States - 7_EM | ecosystem: Host-associated > Plants > Roots > Unclassified | place... | reverse complement strand
TACGTATTAGTCTCCCCTTTCATTTATTTCTATACCTTCCTCGTGTATATAGAGAGGCTCTAGAGCTACATTTTACAATCAAGTCGTTCACTCAATTTTCTCTACACTGCACTGTTACATAAAGGCCTAGGCAACTTGCCTTTTTAGGAGGATTTTACTAAGGGCTCCTTTAGCGCATTCCAAATCTAATTTAGACTCCACCACTTGTACTATAACTAAAATTAAAACTTAATCGTGATATTGCAGTTATAAAAGTTATATTTTAATAATTTAATTTTTACGATGCAGATATAAACAAGTCAAATACACGTGATATTCTAACTTGATCGGGAAGGAACTAAACCAATTGAGGAGGGGGTGTCCGTATATCAATTGGGGGGTGTCCGCATATCAATTAGGGGGTGTCCCTTTACCGCTGGCCATAAACAAAGCTTCGTGCAGAGCCTCTGTACGTAGAGCCATTGTATGATCGTACGCAGAACTGTGCATAGAGCCCATCTGGCTGCCAAGCCTTTTTTACAAACGCTTAAAGTACGATAATAAGCCACCTACTAAAAATTGGGTAGCGTAGCATTCTTTAATAACCTTCCTTTAGCACTTCTACTTACTAGGAATTTCTATAAGAGTTGTAAGTATCTATATAATTTGCCTTAAAGTAGGTATATATTAGCCCTCTTGGTTCGCTAACTACTCAATGAAATTCTACTCGCTTACCAGACCTTCTAAGGTGCAAAGTGACATCACCGTATTAATCCGTCTATACCCTCTCCTAGCTCGCACAACCTGGAATCAACCCTCACAGCTACTTCATTGAAATGTCTTCAGAACATCAGCTGGATAAGCTTGGCAGGTTAGCAACCTACTTTCTGTTCGCCTAGCGAGCTAACGCGAAGCAGGGCTTCTTCACCACATCCCAAGTCAAGGTCATTGCTGGCCACAGCAAGAGAGAATACTACGTCAATTCTGGCGCTCTGTTATCTTGTGGGTCATCGTCATTAAATGCCTTAGTCAATGGAGGCTGGAAAGAATCCAAGGAAGGAGTTATCGACTGGACAGAATTTGATTATGAAACAATTAAACGCTTCCTGATCTTCCTGTACGCTCGGGACTATCCCGCTCCAGATCCGGAGCCTAATGACATGATATATGATGAGGAAGAGGAGACGGGAGCATATGAACCAACTGAAGGTAATTCATTCATAGTTTATGGCACCAGTGCATCAGGTAAATCTAACTAAGGAGCTATGGAAGAACCTATGGCTGCAACGGATGAACTAGACACTGGTGAGGGTTTCTATCAACTGAATACACTACCATGGCTAATTACTCAAGCTCCAGATCTCCAGGAAGCAACCGCAGGTTCCTTAGAGCCACGGCCTCTCACCCCAATGAGTAGATGCGTGTTTGGATTGCCGTTAGAGCGACGTCCCACCGCTGCAGGATTATTCACCCAAACGGAATTTGAAAGCGACAGCCACTTCGGCATAACACTCCTTGTGCACGCAAAGATGTACACATTTGCACACTGTCACCTTGTATCTGAGCTCGAGCGCTTTGCATTGCAGCGTCTTAACCAAGCCCTTATATCAATGGACTGCACGCAAGCTCACGCAATCCCAGATATTGCACAACTCGTCCACCATATATACGACAATACGACTGTCCGTGAATCGCAAGAAGAGCCGGCCAGGAAACTCGTATCACAATTCATTGCTCTCAACTACACGAATCTTATAAAGGGAGAGCTCCAGACCCTGCTTGTTGAGGGAGGCGATTTCGTTCTTGATCTGTCGGACAAGATATCCACACGACTGCGGAGCGGTGGTAGTAGTAGCAAGTCATTGGAAAGCCAGATCGATGAGCTTGAAGCGGAAGTTCGTGCACTAAAGACGACATACACAGACCAAGAAAGCAAAGTTCAACGACTTGAACAAGAATTAACGGAGTGGCGTAGCTGGAAGGCCGGGTCATCAAAGAAATCAAAATGGAGATAACTAATGTACTTTCATATGACTGGCCAGCAACGGCCATAAATTGTATGGATGAAGAGAGTCTAAGATGGATAGTCTCTACTGTAGAGAGCGGCACCAACTAGGGCAGTAACTAACGTCCCTCTCGTGTGCCGAGAAACCCGCCGTGCCGAAATTTTTTATTTATTTGGGCATCGTAAACCTCTCCCTCGCAAGATATAATGTAATGGTTAATGTGCGATTATTACTCGGCCATTTCTACATAAGATAGTAATATGTAGTGAGAAAAATACCACGATCTTGGTTATATTGTTGATCTCTCTGTCAATGGTGTCGAGAGCCTCTTCAGCTACTTCCCCCCGTTTCCCCACGACAAACTATATACCTTCGAATCTCGGAGCCATATAACAGTCCCATCACGAAAGGATATCAATATAAATCTGAAGGCACTTAAGCCTCGTGAATATGTATTCCGGAAGTCCGCCGGGAGGCGAAAGCCCCGCGTCTTGGCGTAAGGATTTAGCATGCGTCGGCGAGGTTACATTAGACCGGTTTTTCTGGCAATCCACCTGCTACAACACCTGCCCGAATGGGCAAGGTGCTTTATCTTACCCTTGCCACCCCCCTACCCACCCCTTGTATGAGGCTTGCATAGTAAAATGAGGTGGCTTGCACAACTCTGCCAAGCAGGTGGATTGGTGGTTCAGTTCACCCACCAGGTGGGTGAGCTCTACCACCAATCTACCTGCCGTATAAGGTGTACAAGGGGGCAACCTGAGCGGGCTGCCGCGCCCACCCTGCAAGCGCCTCCGTTAGTGCTTACAATTGCCACATCGCCACAGAAAAGAGTGCTTATTCAATATTACTATAGTATCAGGCCGATATTTTATGGTTGGGGCGTAAGCAGCAAGGGGCCCCTGTGAGTGTACCCACAATTCAATACTCCAATTATATACCCTGTTTATATGTATTTAAAAGCTAACTCTTTGTTATTTCCTTAGCTTAATCCTTTTGAATTTTATTAACAATTATCTACAATGGAGCCCTCTACGCCTTAATATTCATCTCGTTCTTCTTTAAAGCACCTTACTCATAATAAACGCATCCGAGTTTAAACACCAAGGAGTATTAGGTGGAAACACAAGGCTATTGCTCTTCATCTTGGAATTACGACGCGTTAAGTTGAACATTTACTCTCTTCAGAACGCGTTACTCCTAAGAAGAGGACCGGGCGCCGCAGTAAACTTACTGAGGAGCAAGTGGATCAACTTAAGGTCTTTATATGCTCATCCAAGACTGGAAGACTTATGAGCTACCTTAGTCTCTCCATTAGTCCCTTCTCTGATTAGGAAGTTGGTGAATACGCTATTCGGAACGCGTTAAGGAAGAGAGGCTACTCCCGACACATAGCAAGAGCCAAACCTCCTCTCTCCCCTAAGAACTGATAAAAACGCCTCGCCTTTGCCCATGAACATGTTAATTGGAGTAGGGAACAATGGTGTCTTATCCTCTGGAGTAATGAGACCTGGGTAATTAGAGGAAGATACTGGAAACAGTGGGTTATAAGGAAAGCTGGAGAGGAGCTATTGGATACCTGTGTGGTAGAAAAGATAAGGAAGAGGAAGGGGTGGATGTTCTGGGGCTGCTTTGCTGGAGGAGTAAAGGGGCCCTGTCTTTTTTGGGAGAAAGAATGGGGTTTAATTAACAAGATCTTATACTGTAAAAGGATAGTTCCTCTTATTTATGGGTGGATCCAAATAAATCCTTATTTTTATTTTATGCAAGATGGGGCCCCTAGCTACTTAGCTGCCTACACTAAAGAGGAACTGAGTGAGAGAGGGATTAGGATTATCTTTTGGCCAGCCTATTTACCAGATTTAAACCCAATTGAGACTATTTAGAACTGGATGAAGGACTATATTGAGCGGGTATATAGCGACAAAGAGCATTTTTATGATAATCTTCGGATCTATATAAAGGAGGCTTAGGAGCAGATTACTGAGGAATAGCTTAATTCACTGATAGATGGTATAAGGGAGCGCTGTTTAACTGTAATTGATGCCAAAGGGGGGTTTACAAAGTTCTGAAATAAAATATAAGCCACTTTCACCCCTGCAGACGCTCGGTGCACCAGCCCCACCTACAAAATATCGGCCTGATACCATAGTATATTAATATTTTATTGGGCCCCTATCCGCAGCAATTACAGCAAGGCAGCGCTCCCTTATATTGCCCGTATACTTTTTAAATTCTTTAGGCTTAAGCTTCTCCCATTCCTCCTTTATTATAGGGAACTAGCGTTATATTCTCCCCTTTAATAGCCTCTAAATACCCCTAATTAGATTTAAATTAGGGGAATTCGCTAGCTATTCTATTATTAGTATATTGTTCTATTCCTAGGCTAGGCGTATTACTTTTACTAAGTAAACTAAGGTATTATACCCTATAAGAATAGGCTGGTATTATAGTGTCTATTATAATTTCTATATAAATTTCCTAATATTAAGGCATATATATATCCTGTGATGGGCTTGTATAAATGCTTCTAAACTAAAGCTTGTAGATTGCTATTATATAAGAATACTAAGCTAAGGAGAAGAAGGAGAAGAAGACTGTTAAAGACTAATAAGATATAAGGGGTTACTAAGGCGCTAGTAGCAAGCGAGCCAATGGCGATTTTCCATGCCGGGTATGGAAAATCCTGATTGGTTAGCTCTGTAAGTAGTGCTAGCAGATTGCCTAGAAATGTAGTAAATTGCCCTAGAACGGCAATATAGCAGGTAACGCGCTCTAGCACCGTTATATTACCCCCACCTCCTAAAAAAGCCTGCCCTTAGGCTTTATCTAAGTTCTTTATTATTATTTAGATTATTGTAGTTATCTAACCCCTCTTCCCAGCATTTAATCCAGCCATCTAATTTGCGTGGTAGTCTAGGGAGGTCTAGGTAGGCTAGGTGGAAATCTTATAGTTTATAGGGAGAGTACTTAAAATTAAATGCGGGGTATTATTCTAGATCTTTATTATAACCTACCTAGCTTATATAGTATTTTAAGGTACTGCAGTCCTTCTTAACTACTAAAATCTCTTTAACTTTCTATTCTTTGTCCTCTGTAATCTAAATTAGTAGTAGGGGGTTATTGTACTATCTAGGCAATAGGTTGTTTATGGCCTTCTATAGTTAGTCTAGAGAGAAGATAGGGTGGATCTTTATTAATTTTAGTAGCTTAACCTTAAAAGAGTGCCCTACCTTTTTAGGGATCTTATAGGGGCTAGCTATTTAATGGTCTTGTTATAGAGTAAGTACAAGTGGTGATAATATATAGCGAAGTAGATATTATTAAGCTATGTACATGAACTGTATAATAAAGTCAAGACGTTGCGTAAGGAGAGAAGGTAAGGAAACGGGAAGAAAGGGTATATATTGCTAGTTTGGTTGCTTGGTCGACACATATACGGAGCAGAATAGGATTTGAGTAGCGGTCCTGGCAGAACTTGGCAGGATTTGGTGGACTTGGCAGAATATGGCAGAATGCGGCAGATTGCCGTTAGATTGCCGTAGATTACCGTCAGATTGCCGTCTCATAGTCGGTCTCTTCTTGCTGCGTAGGTGGAAACAGGTGGACGTGTATAAGGTGTTACGGAGAAGTCCCGTAATAGTACCCCCCCTTTAAACTTGAGCTTCTGCGAGATGGGGCTAAGGTAGTTCTAGGTAGAGTTCATAAAAGTCTTTTACGGCTTGTGTAAGTCCTATAGAGTTAATAGGTTCCCATAAGGGCTCAGTAAAGCCTCTCCATTTTATAAGATATATATATTTGCGTTTCCGTTTGTCGTACTTAATGTTATTAACTCTTTCGACAAGGTATTTATCCTCACTATCCACTTTAACTAGTAGGGGAGGGTCTTAGATCTGTCTAGGTAGGGCGTCTAATATAGGGGCGGCAGGGCGGAGAACTGACGTATAGAATACGGGGTGGATTTTAACCGTATTAGGGAGCTTTAGTTAGTAGGCATAAGGAAAGACAACTTTTTTAACCTTATAAGGGCCGGCGTTCTTCTAGTTAAGTTTTTTAGTAGGTTGTTTTGTGTTTAGATTTCTTACGTTTAGCTAGATAAAGTTACCAATTTGGTAAGCTGGTGCTAGGGTTCGGTTCTTATTTGCTACGGCTTTATAGATAAACTAGGCCCATGTTATTTTATTAGTAAGAAACTCTTATAGTTCTTCTATCTTCTTTATAAATTCGTTTGCTTCTGTAACTTATAAGGCCTAATAAGCTAGGCGAGGAATATTACTAAAGGGTTTAAAACCTATTCGCGGGTGCTAGCCGTAATTAGCTAGGAATAGGGAGACCTTTATAGTTTCTAAGACGGAGTTATTTACAGTAAACTCAGTAAATATAAGCCAGTCCATCCAATCGTCCTGTAAATACGATATGTATATCCAAATATACTATTCCATTATAGCATTTACACGTTCCGTTTAACCGTCCATTTCCGGGTAATATGCCGTAGACAACAGCGCTTTAATGCGGAGTTGAGTAGTTAGTTCTTCCCAAAATACCAAGACAAACTAGCGGCCTCTATTGGAGATAATTATTTTAGGAAGTCTATAGAGTTTCTATACATAATCCAGGAACAGTTGGGCGATGGTAGGTATTAATATATTAGGGCAGGCGATTAAGTATCTCATTTTAGATAGTTGGTCTATAACTACTATAATGTTCGCACAGCCTTTACTTATAGGGAGATCAACAACGAAGTTAATTAAAATATCCTTCCATCTTCAGTCCAGAACAGGCAGTGGCTTTAGAAAGCCGTTATACTTCTTATGCAAGGCTTTGGCTCGTCAGCAGGTATAACAGCTAGAGACGTACCTTCATGTCATATTATACATGTTTGGCTAGTAGTACTCCTATTGGAGCAGCTCTAGGGTTTTTCCTTAGCCTAGGTGGCTGGCTACTAGTAAATTATGTATATATTTAAGGAGCTTAAGCTTAAGTTTATTGTGGTTAGGTATAACTAGGCGGTTCTAGTAGTATAAGCATTCTCCGCGAGCTTCACATTTACTTAGAGAGATCTTTTTAGAGCGTCTAACGCTATCTTAAATTAACTTAAGTGTCTCTTGGATAAACTCATTATTTGGGTATTTATCAACTATAATCTGCTTAATTAATTGATTAGTTATTTTAAGGACGTATACTATAAGGTCTTTAGCTAGGGGATTAAATAATTCAGGGCAAAGCAGCGTTTAATTACAGTAGGTGCGCGCTTCTTCCTATACTGTTATGTCTTATAAACGTCGAGTTAGGGCATTAGGTTTTTAACCTTAAACGCCTAGACGGTATATAATTAAGAATTAGAAACAAGACAGATATTCTAACTAGCAGGCTTAATGATGACTTAGCTATTTTATAGTTGTAAAGTACTATAGATTCTTATAGTTGTTAAGAACCTTAATTAGAAATCCAGCGCCTTTTAGTTTAGGTCGCTATTATTTAAAATATCTAATAATGGCCAATAATTCCTTATTGTAGATCTTGTAGTTATATTTGGCTAGACTTAATCATTTTAAGAAGTATACTACTAGATACAGTACTCCTTCCTTATTATACTAAGACAGAATACCTCTAGTAACATAGTTAGATAAATTAGCTTCTATAACACTCTTTTGGTTTAGGTCAAAGTGTTAGAGTATAGGTGCGGTAGTAAATATAACTTTTAGATAGGTAAAGGCCTTCTTACATTCCTTATTAAAGATAAAGGCTTTGTCCTTTTATATTAGAGCTATAAGAGGTGAAACTAGGGCGGAGAAGTTATTAATAAACCGTTGGTAGAAATTAGCAAATCCTATAAAGGCTCTTACGTCCTTAACATTCTTGGGTTCTTACTAGTTTATAATTACTTTAATCTTCTTTAGGTCCATTTATATGCCGTCTATAGAGATAATAAGTCCAAGGTATAGAACTTCTATTTTATAGAACTCGTATTTATCTATATCTAATTATAGTCTAGCTCTATGTAGGGCTTCTAGAACAAGGTTAACGTGTTTCTTATATTCAGCTAGGTTATTACTATATACTAGGATATCGTTAATATAAGCAGTATAGAAAACGTCCAGGTAAGGTTATAAGGTATTATTTATAAAGTGTTGGAATAAACTTAGGGCATTTACAAGGCTAAACGGCGTCACTAAGTATTTAAACAGTCCATATCTAGTACGGAATACGGTAAGCCATTTATCTCCTTTTATAATACGGAGGCAGTTAAATACGTGGATAAGGTCAAGTTTCGTATAGTAGCGAGCCTTACTTAATTGGTTTAGTGTCTCTTAAATTAACGGGAGCGGGTACCAATTCTTAATAGTAATAGCGTTAAGAGCTTAGTAGTCCACATAGAAGCATAGACCGCCGCTAGGTTTCTTAATAAAGATTATAGGTATAGCTATAGGCAAAGAGCTTGCTCTAATAAATCCTTTACTTAGGTGTTTATCTAAGTACTTCCGCAGCACTTAGAGTTCGTTTTAGGATATTCTATATAAGGGTCCAAATCCTAGCTGTTTTCCTTCTTCAAGTACGATCTTATGGTTGTATAGTTAGTATTTTGCTAGTTTATCGGCTTCCTTTTATAAAAATACTTCTAGGTTGTTATAGTGGCATACTAGTACTTTTATAGCAGGGTTAGTGTATTTCTTTAGTGCTAAGGCCTTTTTAATATCGGCTATTGTAATAGTAAAGATCGTATATTTAGGTTTCTTAGCGAGTTATGCTAACGGGGTAGCTCCAATTATATAAATATTTAAGGTGTTAAGCAAATTTAGATTATCCTTAGTTTCTTATATAGTTTCTTATTTAGGTTTAAGTTTAGTATTAGGTATAGAGTTAGTATTAGATTTAGGTTTAGGTTCTTTAAGTATCCTTTTCATGGTAGAGTACTAGTTCTTTTAGTACTTTTATATATTAAGCTTAAGCTTCTGCTTGGTTCGGGGTATAGCAGTTAGAGTTAGTTTATATAGTTATATATTATTTCTAGGTTCTTAGTGGACGTTGGTAAAAATCTTAGACTAGTAAATCTTAGTAGATTTTCTAGATTTTAGTTTGGGGTCTAAGCAGCGGGTTATAAGACACTTCTGCTTACAACAAGAGGCGGTAAATAGAAGCTTAAGGTTGTCCCAATTAATAGTTACCTTATATAGCTTCATCTAGGGTTGTTTAAGGATTACTAAGTAACCTAGGGTGGTAATGAAAAGCCTAATCAGTTCTTTGTGGTTCAGGTATTAGAGTCTTAGGAATACTATATAGGTAATACGGCCTAAAATAGTGCGTTTACCATCAAATCCAAATACGTTAATATGCCGGTTAAGGGGGGTTAGAGTAAAACTATTATCTTATATAAAGATCTTGTTAATAAATCCTATGCCGCTGGCTCCTGTATTAATTAGGACTTAAGCATTAACCTATTAATTATTCTGCTAAAGACGACAGTTAATAGTTATGCTGCAATCCCAAGAGTTAGAGTTTGTGACATTTAAAGCATTTAATGAGATCCTGAGGCAGCGCCGTTTTAGAGAGTGACTTAGCTCCAGAACCTTCCTTTTAAAGGCAATTAGAGTGGAGTTCTTATAGTATATCAGTTATAGCTTTGTCCTTATAAGTGGTACTTACTAGATGCAGGGCTGGAACTAGGTAAAGATTGGGGATAGTAACTAGAGGATTAATGCAGTAAATGGCTGCTAGTATTAGCCGTTCGTAATTCGCGTTAGGGCAGGGGGACAGAGCAGTAGTTAGAGAAGTAGGAGCTACTTCTACACTTAAAATAGAGGCCTAGCTTAGTGCGTTATTCTTATTTAGAGAACCCTAGTAGGGCGTATCCTAGGGTTCCAGTATTAATATCCATAGCGTTAGGGTGCTTAGGCTAAGATAATAGCTTAGTAAACATTCGCGGGGTTATTATATTATATTAAGGAGCAGACTTCGGTGTTAGACATAGTATATTATTATACCGTTTATTAATAACGTTTGCGCAGGCGTTAAGGGCTCTTAATAGGTCTATACCTATTAAGGAGGTTTTTAGTTTAGGACTTAGGGATTTAATAAGGCTGTTAATTAGTACAGAGTCGTTCCAGCCTATTTCTTTTACGTAACGGTTAAATTTGGAGAAGTATACTAGAAAGCTTTTTATTCCTTAAGTTATATAGTTTATCTTTCTCTAAGTAGTAGCTTAGCAGTTTGGGTTACTATACATAGCTTTAAGAAGTATAATTAGGCTTAGTACTAAGTTCGGTTAAAGAGGTTTAACAAGGTTAGCTATATCTCCTCCTAGTTAACTTAGGGCATAACAGAGTCGGTTAGCTTTAGTTAGGTAGCAGTTAGCGTTACCAGTTAGCTTATTTTTAAGCCGGCTTAGAAATAATTGGAGTTCTTATTATTTACTAGTAAATATCGGAGGGTCTAGTAATTATTTAGATTATTATAGTGCAGTAGTTAGTTCTACTGGTAGGATAACTATTACTAGTTTAGGGCTTGTGTTCCGCGTATTAGCTTTTAGTAATAGTAACCGGTTTTAAGGGCTTAGCGTAGATATCTTAAGGGTGCGGATTTCTTCTTAAAGGGCCTTAATTATTTTCTAGTGCCGTGCTTCTTATTCGGCTTGCTGTTAAGCTATAGCAGCTTAGTTTTATGCAAGGGCGTTTATAAAGGACTTTTATATATCTGCCAATTGTTCCTAGAGTGCAGATATAATGTTAGCGGCCATTATAGGGGCTTTAAGGTCGTTCTGCATTTTAAATAGGGCGGGGCGGAGTGTAGGTTTTAACACAACATAGTATTACGGAGTGAGTATAAGTGGTAATAATATATAGCGAAGTAGATATTATTAAGCTATGTATATAAACTATGTGATAAAGTCAAGACGTTGCGTAAGGAGAGAAGGTAAGGAAACGGGAAGAGAGGGTATATATCGCTAGTTTGGTTGCTTGGTTGACACATACATGGAGCAGAATAGGATTTGAGTAGCGGTCCTGGCAGAACTTGGCAGGATTTGGTGGACTTGGCAGAATATAGCAGAATGCGGCAGATTGCCGTCAGATTGCCGTAGATTACCGTCAGATTGCCATCTCATGGTCGGTCTCTTCTTGCTGCGTAGGTGGAAACAGGTAGACGTGTGTAAGGTGTTACGGAGGAGTCCCGTGACAGGTCTAGCTTACGGCTTAGCCTCTAGGTCTTTTAGTTCTTTATTAACACTTATATTAGCGACTTAGTCAATCAAGGCATAAGCACAGCAAGAAGGACGCATGCAAGCCTATATAATTGGATTGTCTATAAACAAGGATCCAAAGCTAGAGAAGGGAAAAGGGAAGAACGGAAGCACCGCTTGAAGTTATATACAATTCTCTGGTTACGTGACAGCACTTTACTATCACGTAACGGCAATCTGCGGCAATCTGCGGCAATCTGCTAGCGCCGTAATATTACCCCCCCCCCCCCCCCCCTCCGAAAAAGCCTGCCCTCAGGCTTTATATGTCTATATCATGTCCGTAGGGTGTTTTTATCTATATGCTTAACAGGTAGCTTATTGTCTTTGCTATACTAGCACTCCATCTACTTATTTAGATACTTTAGGGGTCCTGGCTTATTAGGGTATTAGTTATAGAATTCTTTAAGCTTCTAGGGGTAACCTATAAAGTTCTAGGCAGGGTACTAGGTTGGGTCTAGATTGTAACCTTTCTAGTAGATATAGTATTTTAGCGTTTCTCATACTAGTTTATAGGCTAGTATTTTATTAACTTCCTATTTATTATCGCTATTAACTTAAATTGGTAATAGAGGTTTATTCTTTTATCTGGGTAGTAGGTTATTTATAGCTTTCTATAGTTTATCTAGTAAGAAAATAGGGTAGACTTTAATTAAGTCTAGGAGTTTAACCTTATATAAGTTGCCTTCTTTATTAAGGATCTTATATAGCCCTGCCATTTTATAGTCTAGCTTACGGCTAGGCTATTCTATTTTCTAGTTTTTTATTATAACCCAGACCTTATCGCCTATGGTAAAGTTAGGCTCACGCCTATACTTATTTGCCTACTATTCTATTAATTTCTAGGCCTTTTTTAGGTTTATATAGGCTACTTTCTAGGCTTCTTTTAAGCATTTAGCGTAATACCATGCTTCCTTATAAGATAGTTTTTTATATATGGTTTATAGTCCCTCTAGTCTCTCCCAGTTAAAGCTTATATAGGGTAAGTATCCTATTTTTAGCTAAATAGGTGCAAACCCTATAAAGTTATAGGGTAGGGTTGTCTAGGCGTAGTCTATTATAGGTAATAGTTCGCTCTAGTTATCCTATAAGTAGTTAATAAAAGGCTAGAGTCTCTAGTCTAAATACTAGTTTATAATCTCCGTCTAACCATCTATTTAAGGGTAGTATACTATAGAGAGCTTTAACCTAATACCTAGGATCTAGGTAAACTTGTTCTAAAAGGCTAATATAAACTACGGCCTATAGTTAGATATAATAGTATCTAGTAGTCCATAAATTCGGTAGACATAGTGGATATATAGTTAGGCCGCCTCTTTAATATTAATATTCTTATAACAGGGGATTAAGAATAGGCGCTTCCTAAAGCGGTTAACTAGGATTATAACTATATTATATCCGTCGTGGTCTATAGGTAACTTATAAAAGTCTATAAAGATATACTACTAAGGGCGTTCTAGTATTGGGAGTGGCTTTAATAGCCCTAGGGTCTTATCTTGTAGAATTATAAACCTACAGCAATTATCGCAGTTCTATATATAATGGTTAATATCTATAACCATTCCGGGCCAGTAGTAGCGGTTGCTAATAATTCTATAGGTCTTATTTTTTCTAGGGTGGGCTATAGAGACCTAAGTATATACTTTAGTAATAAGCCAAGTCCGTAAATTTTGTTTCTTTGCCACTACTAGCTATTCCTAGTGCTTAAGCAGTCCGTTTTTAAGGGACTATAGGCTAGTAGTATCCGTTACCTTTTTATAGTACTCCTATAGAGAAGGGGCTGTACGGTTTGCCTATAGCAGTTTATTAATAAGGTTAAGTTCTATAGGGTTAATAGGATATATCTTAGCGTCTAAAGGGTCTGTATTTAGTTCCGCCTATATATAGGGGTTAAGGCGCTCTAGTTATAATAATATCTAGGTCCGTAATAAAATCTTTATAGCTATTTAATTATTTAGGTCCTATCCACACCTTATAAGGGTGTTTATATAATTTATAGCGCTTAGCTGGTATATAATTAGGAAGCTAAACTGGGATAGAATATCCACCTAGCGTGCCTACTAGGCTATAAGGGCCTTTGTTATTATAAAATATTCTAAGGCCTTATAATTAGAGACTACCTAGATAGGCTTAGGGGTCCCTTTTAGCTATACACACCAGTGCTAAAAGCTAGAGATAATAGCCAGCATTTCTTTATTATAGATGTGGTAGTTTAGCTTAGCATCTACTATAGTCTTCAAATAGTAAGTAATAGGGTGCCATTCTCCGTCTATCTACTTTTAGGAGTAAACGCTAGCTATAATACCATTTAAGGCATTAGTCTCTAGCATTAAGGGCCGTTCTAGGTTAAAGTGGGTAAATAAAGGAGCAGAGACCAGTTATTTCTTAAGCTCATTAAAGGCCTGCCTATATACGGTATTAAAGTAAAAGGGCCGGTCCTTATAGGTAAGTAGGCTTAGGGGCTAGGTAATCCTACTATAGTTTTTAATAAAGCGTTAGTAGAAGTTATAGAACCCTAGAAATAACTATATCCCCTTTATGGTCCTTAGGGGTATCTATTAGTTAATTACAGCCGTCTTTTCTAGGTCTGCCTTAATTCTGTCTATACTAATAATAAACCCTAGATACTTTATACGCTTAACACTAAATTTCAATTTCTTAATATCGGCCTAGAGACCGGCCTTGCGGAGCCGTTATAGGACTTTATAGACATACTCCTTGTGTTCTAACTCATTCTTAAAATAGATTATAATGTTATCTAGGTAGGCCGTATAGAAGTTATTAAGGTAGTTAAAGAGTATATTATTTATATATTGCTGGTATATAGTCGGTCCGTCAGTTAGTCTAAAAGAAAGCACTTTATATTTATATATTCTATAACGGGTCTAAAATATAGTAAAATCTTCTAATTTAGAGTCCATCCTAATTTAGTAAAAGGCCTAATAGATATTAAGCTTAGTAAAGATCTTAGCTCTACTTATTTAGGTTAAAGTCTTATTAAGTAAGGGTAGTAGGTGTAAGGGCACGAAGAGCCTTTAGGGTAGATTTAAAGGAACAATATAAATTCTATCTAAATCTAAGGGTATAGCTCTTATAGAGAATAAGACATTGTATAAAGAAGAGAAAGGAATAACCAGAGAATCTTATAATTAAATAGTCAGGGGTCTTGGTCGATGCGTGCGCACATACGCACGCAGACGGACTTTGGTAGAATTCGATTAATCTAGCAGAACTTGGCAGAAGTCGATCAAGCTAGCAGAATTCGGCAGAATTCGGTTAAAGCGTTAAGTTTATCTATTAAGTGTTTTACCGAGACATTCCTACTATAACTAGGCTAGTCCTATTATAGTACCCCCCCCTTTGGCCAAAGGTTTAAAATAATTTAATTTGGTTAAGAATTTATAATTTTATTACGTGTTATATTTTTGTGTTGGGTGGCGGTCTTAGCAAGGCAGATCTAACTAATTAGACAACTTTAACCGCTAGTCAAAGTTCCTTAATATCTTGCGTATTACGTGATCGCGTTATAAACGTTGTAACTTATTTCAAGTTCTTTTTAAATTTAAGTTTCGTGTATTTGTGTCGGGTGGCAGTTGTTTGCCTTTATGTCGTGTCCATCCAGCCGGAGTAGGCCGCGAAGGATGGTCCTTATAGAATTCTTTTACCAAGGAAGGCGCGTCGGCCTTAATCTGGTTATAGGTTTCCTAGGTTTATGTTTTATATCCTTCCCACTTAATAAGAAGTTTAAATTGTTTAGATTATGTTTTCTATCGCATATTATTAATTAAGTCAATAAAGTAAGAACCGTTACCGTTGTTAATAATTATAGGAGGTAGCGGCGGCACTTCACAAGTTAAAGGTTTACCCTTTAAGGGTTACAGCAAGCTTATATAAAACGTTGGGTGTATTTTCATCTCAGTCAGCAGTTTAAGCTTATAGGCGTACGGGCTTAGTTTCTTTTTAATTTAATATAGGCCCGCGAACTTCCAATTAAGTTTCTTTAAGGGCCGTTAAGTCTTTATATTTCGTGTATTTAGGTAAACCATATTACCTTCTTTAAAGTCCCACGCAGGAGCTCGTCCTTTGTTTATATGCCATTTCTATACCGTTTAAGCGTATATTAATTCACTTTATAGTAGTTCCGTTAACTGCTTTATTTAATTAGCGAAGTTATGTGTATTAATTAACTAAATCCGTTTAATCGTAGGTCCTATTGTATTAATTTCAGGTTATGGTTTAAATCCAAGTTAAGGGTCTTATCCGTAGGTCGCGTAGAACGGCGTTATGCCTATTAATTCATTTATTATATTATTCGCAGTAAACTTAGCTAAAGGCAGCCACTTTTCCTAGTTGTCTTGCAGGTAGGAGCAGTATATTTATAGGTATTGTTCCATAATCGCGTTTATAATTTCGGTTTAACCGTCTGTCTCTGGATAAAATACAGTTGAGAGTTATATTTATATACTTAATCGTTTGCATAGAGCTTGCTAGAAGTCTAAAACAAACTAGCTTCCATAGTTAGATATTATTAAGTTAAGGAGTCTATGCAGCTTAAAGATATATTTAATAAAACATTTAGCTACTAAGATAACATTAATTAAGTCTATAGGAATTATATATCGCATTTTTATAAGGCGGTCAACTACTACTATAATATTTATAAATCCGTTGCTGCTAGGTAAAGCTACCATAAAGTCAATTAAGATATCACGCTATCTTTGCATTGGAATTAACAATAGTTAGAGTACTCCTTATTTCTTTATATAAGAAGTTTTTCCACGAACACATATTCTGTATACTTGGACGTATTTTCGCATATAGTCGTATATTATAGGCCAGTAATACGCTCGTTGAACTATCTCGTACGTCTTTACACGGCCAGGATGTCCTGCTATAGGAGAGTTATATACAAATTCAAGTATCTTAAATCGCAAAGGTTCGGAATTCGGGACTACCATTTTCTATTAATAGTATAGTCGATTATTACGAATTTCGCATTTAGCGAGTGTGATATCTTTATGCTGTCGTTTTCCTATTCAAATTGCTCCCATTATATCTGTTATCCATGCGTCGTTCTTGTATTTATATTCCATTAGCTTATCAATTTCTATTTCCTATTTATCAATTTCTAATTCGTTTCTGTTGAGTTCCGTGTTTAGGAACATAGGACGTAGTTTCTTAAAATATTTAGGGGGCAATAAGATCCGTAATTAATTTGTAATTCATTCGTCTAAGGCGTTTATAGGTAAGTCTTATAACTATTGTGTTAATGCGTTAGGCTTCTAATTAAGTTTGCCCAGTTAGTATATAATCTTAAAGTTAAATCATAAAAGGTATTCGGCCTAATGAATTTGGCGCTGCGTTAACTGTTTTATAGTTATAAAGTACTGCAGGTTTTTGTGGTCTGTTAACATACATATTGGGAATAGTGATCCTTTAAGTTCTAGACACCATTGTTTAAAGCATCTAACAATTGTAAGTAGTTCCTTATTATATATCTTATAGTTCGATTTGGCAGGGGCAAGCTTTTAGGAAAGGAAGGCTACTAGACGCAGCTTACCGTTCTTATTATATTATAATAACACTCCTCCTAGGGCATGATTAGACGAGTCCGTTTTAACAATATATTTAAGGTTAGGGTCGAAGTGGGCAAGAATTGGAGCAGTTATAAAACGATATTTTAGTTTGTTAAAAGCTTGTTCGCATTTAGTAGTCTATTTAAATCTTATATTCTTTCTTATTAAGTTTACTAATGGCTAAACAATTTTTAAGAAGTGATTAATAAATTAATAATAGAAATTTGCAAATCCTAGAAATCCTTAAATATCTTATACACTACTAGGACTTTCCTAGTTTATAATCGCGGCAACTTTCTTAGGGTCCATTTTAATTCCGTTACAGGATATAATCAAGCCTAAGTATATAACTTTGGACGCGTGGAACTTGCATTTCTTAATATCGCATTATAAGCCCGCATCTCGCAGGCGTTTAAGGACCATTCTAATATGTTTCCAATATTCAGAAAGCAAGGATAAGTAGATTAAGATATTGTTAATATACGCGGTAATAAATACATTAAGGAATTCATAAAGCGTGTTATTAACGTATTGCTAAAATATACCGGGACCGTTTTTTACGCCAAATGGCATTACTAGGTATTTAAAGAGTCCCCATTATATACGAAAAGCTATATACTTCTCATCTCCTTTACGTATACGGATTTTATTAAAGGCAGCAACTATATCAAGCTTTGTAAAGTACTGTGCCTTCACTAAACAGTTAAGCATCTCTTAAATTAGGGGAATTGGATATTGGTTTTAAATTATAATTACATTTAGAGCTTAATAATTAATATAGAATCTTAAGCCTCCTCCTAGCTTTTTAACAAATAGTATAGGTAAGGCGAATGGAGATTAACTAGGGCGAATAAATCCTTTTTCCAGATATTTGTTAAGGTATTGTCGCATTATAAGCAGTTCTTCTTATAACATACTGTATAGCGGACCGAACTTTGGTGTTATACCAGGCTCAAGTTCTATCTTAAAATTATGCTTATCTTAGTGCGGGGCTAGTTGGTCTACAAATCGTTTTTTAAATTCGTTAATTAGATTATGGTACTCTTTAGGTATAAGAGGTTAAGGGTTAATATATTACTTTGGTTCTAGTGCTTTCTTAATATCTTCTATTGTTATAGCAAAGATTTCATAGTCTCATTTTCTTACTAATAAAATAAAGGGCGCGGCTTATATTATATAAATTTTAAGAGGTTTTAACAAAATATCTTCACATTCTTTACCATAATTAGTAGTCGTGGCTTTATCATATTGGTTTAAAGTTTGTAGTAAGGGTAATTTATATCGTGTTAAATTCGAATAGTCATATACATGTTTATAAGGCGAGTGGTGTTTTAAGCAATAACTTCAGCAGTAGGTTGTACGGAACTTTAGTGTTTCTTTAACCCAGCTAATTAAAGGGTTGTGTCGTTTTAGCTATCCATATCTAAGTATTATCTTATATTACTTTAGGGGTATTACAAATAGGGAAACATATTTAAGGTATTTACCCATCCGCATTTTCACAAGAGCATAGTGTGTTAATTCACTATATATTAAGGGTTTGCCATTAAAGCCTTATAGGCCTTGGGGCTTATTAAGTTTCTTTAAATTTAGGTGTTAGGTTTTCGCGTAGTTCGTATTAATAAAGCCTATACTAGTGGCTCCGCTGTCTATAAGGATTTATACCTCCTTCTATTTTCTAAGTATTTGAATTTCGCCAAGTATATTAAGGGAGTTGTGTTATATATCAGCACTAGAAGAGCCTAAACACTTATACTCTTCTACTTCTTATCCTAAGGCGCAACTTGGCCCTAGGACGATTCGTTTTCCAAGTTAGCTAAGGGTAAGATGCTTTATAACAACTAGGTATAATTCGTGGAATAAATACAAGTTAAGGAGTGAGTACGGCTTAAAGAATAAGTGCGATTTAAGAAGTGGGTGCGATTTAAAGACCAGAAGGAACTACGGCGGATTTTTTTAAAAGGGTAAGTTCGGCAATTCCTTTAGATATATCCTTTTCTACCACATCCAAAGCATTCTCTATTTGCGGCTTAAGTTCTTCGTTTATCGGTTCCTAAGGGTGTATAGGATCAAGTGGCGTCGAGGTCCATAGGGTCGTGCGTAGGTTTCGGAGAAGGGTCGCGCTTTAGGGTATATATCGGTTTTATAAAGCTTTAAACACAAGGTATAGTTAGCTTTAGAGAACAAGTCTATTTGTTATATTAAAGGTCCTTATTAATTCGTTAACACATTATAGCAAATTCGGGTAGGTCCTTTAGCAGTTCCCTACCTACTAACTATACTCTAATTTTATCCAAAATAGCTTATTAAAGAGCAGCAACTCTAGCGGCTTTATTCCAATCTAGTTTACTAATAAGGCCTAAAAATTCCAAAAAGAAGCTTGTAAAGTCTTGGTTCCGTTATTATAGGTTTTCAAGTTTAGTAACAGCAGTATGTTTACAGCTAGCGTTATTATACGTTCGTTCTAGCAGAGAGACAAAGGTTTTAAAATTAACGAAGGTGCCGTTATAGAAGAATAGGTCTATGGTTTGTGCAGCATCTTTACTTAAACGAGACATTCCATAGCTAACTTTACTAGCTTCGGTAGGGTATTAGTTATAGTTTATTAAAAGTTTAAGACGGAGCTTAGTTACAAAGAGATATAGGTTATTTTAATTTCTATTAAACATTAGAGGGTTAGGAAGCTTTTTGGATTTTATAATAGGTATCAAATTCGTTATAGATATGGGTTAAGTTACCGTTACTAGTTTAAGGTTCGTGTTTAACAGGCTAGGTTTAGATATAGTTATTTCAATCTTATTTGCAGGTGTTACTGTTAGGGTCTCTAACACGAGTACTTTGGCGTTATAGAGTTCTTTGTGTATTGCTTTAATTAATTGCTAATGCTAGGCTTCTAGTATAGCTCGTTACTGGGCCAAGGCATCCGTAAAGGACTGTTACATTATAGTCATTTGTTCCCTAACTAGGGTTATAATGGTTAACGTAGTGGATTCAAGTTCGTTTGCCATTTCAAGGGTAGTAGTATTAACGCAACGTAATATAAGGGCACGAAGAGCCTTTAGGGTAGATTTAAAGGAACAATATAAATTCTATCTAAATCTAAGGGTATAGCTCTTGTAGAGAATAAGACGTTGCGTAAAGAAGAGAAAGGAATAACCAGAGAATCTTGTAATTAAATAGTCAGGGGTCTTGGTCGATGCGTGCGCACGTGCGCACGCGGACGGACTTCGGTAGAATTCGATTAATCTAGCAGAACTTGGCAGAAGTCAATCAAGCTGGCAGAATTCGGCAGAATTCGGTTAAAGCGTCAAGTTTATCTATCAAGTGTTTTACCGAGACATTCCTACTGTAACTAGGCTAGTCCCGTTACAGTAGGTAGCGGTCCTTACGGGTTATATTATTAAGTTTATAGTAGTCTATACAGAAATAAAGTCCTCTATTTAGCTTTTTAGTAAAGAGAATAAGTAAGTTAAAAGGGGCTTAACTAGGCTTAATAAAGCCCTTATTTAGGTTATTAATAAGGTACTACTTTATAGCCTATAACTTGGTAGTAGACTGCTAATAAAGGGGGCTATAGCTAAGTATGTTTTCCTTATCTAGCTTAATCTCAATCTTATGGTTATATGGCTGGTAAGATAGGAGTATATTAGACACTGCCTTAGAGAATATATCCTTAAATTTCTAGTATTAATGGGGCAGTTTCTGTTCTACTAGTTCCTTATCTATAGGTTTACTTTCCTATCCGCTAAGCTTGCTTTCCTTTTCCTTAATTATTTAATTAATTTTATATAAGCTATTAGTAAAGGCAATAGTATTAAATTAGACTAAGTTCTAATAAAATCCTACGGCGCTAATACAGCAGATATTAACTAGGGGAAGGTCCATAGGTTTCTTTATAGACTTTTATTAGGCTATATTTTATAGGATAGGGTTTATAGTCTTCCTTAGCTTATATTCCATTTTCTATAAGTTATCCTTCTAGTCTATTAGTTTAGTATAGCGTCCAGTATTCCTAGCCTTCCTTTATAGCTATATAGGGCCTAAGTTCTCCATGGGGGATATTGCTAGGTTACTACTAATTTCCTAGGTCTCTAGTACGGGTGGCGTAATATAGGTGATTTAGGGGCGGCGTAGTATATGGACCCGTTGCGGATTAAGCTATATGTCTTTCTTAAAGGCCTAGTCCCTATGCATAGCATTGGCCTAGTAGATATTGTCTATCTATGGCCATATAAGGTTTTTTATTATAATGCTGATTTCCTTTATAAAAGAAGGTATTAGGGGTAGGGTTTTAGGCTAGACAAGCCGTCTACTCTATATATTAAGCTATAAGTCTAGATAGGCTAGACATTTTATTTTTAAGATTATATTATGGCTTCCTAGGTCCGTAATAAGAAAGGAGATATTATACTACCTTTATCCATCTACACGGAGGTAAATCCGCAAGATAGTTATAATGGGTAGTTCTATCTATCTGTTATACTCGCGAATAGGAATTAGTTTGGGTAGTTCTTTAAGGGGTGCATTTAAAAGGTCAGCCAGCTTTATAGCATACTGTATATCTATTAAGGCAAAGGTATTTGCTTTAGAGTCAGCTAAAGCAGAGGTTAAAACTTAATATCTATTACGGAATAAAGTATAAGGGATAGTGCAGCTTCTTCCACTAAATAGCCGACCTAGATTAATATGTGATATATCAATCCCTTTTAACCCTAGAGAGGAGTCTTTCTTTAGGGTTCCTCTTTTTCTAGCTCTATACTATCCTTCTAAATTAACAGGACCTTATTTATCTTTGCTGTTATAGGGCAGTCCTTTATAAAGTGGTCCTTTTAGCTGTATAAAAAGTAAGCTCCTTAATTACTAAGGGCTTATCTGTAGGGGTTGCTATATATAGGCCAAGTCTATACTGGGCCTATGGTAGGACTAGCTATACAGCTAGCTGCTAGATTAATAATAGGCTAAATAGTTAGTGCCGTAGGAGTTACAGCCCGCACTAGGGCACTATTAGCTGTTCTTATATTACTTATAGTCTGGTTTAGAGGGTTCTTAGCTTTATACCGCTTAGTATATACCTTAATTCAATAGAGGCCTTAATTAATAGCCAAGCACTAGTCCGTTAGTTCCTTTAGCGTCTATATAGTAGTAAAGACTAGCAGCATAGCTCGCTATAGGTCTAAGGTGAGCTTATTAAATAGGTCTAGTAGCAGGTCTTTCTAGGGGATTTAGGCCTGGCTGGCTAGGTGTAAAAAACGGGTCTAAAAGGCTAAAAAGGTCTCCGTTGTTTTTATATTAAGGGCTTTATAGTTAAGGCGGGCGTTCTGTGTCTTAAAGGGGTTCTTATAAATAGAAGATAGGCAGTTAATTATCTCTTCTCTAAAGAGAAAGGGGTCTGCCAAACCCTGGGCGTATTATAGACGTAGGTGCGTCTATGCGTCCCCACTAGTACGGCCGAAGACGTAGGCTATCTTAGCTTAAGTAGTAGGGAAGTAATCTATATTAACTTTAAGCTTATCTTGTAGTTAAAGCTTCTAATTATTAAATATAGGGTTAGTTCCGTCCATAAGCAATAGGGGGTCCACAACCTTCACGGACCGCGATAATGCTAATACTATACGTTAGGCTAGGGCCTTAAGGACTATAGCAAGTTTATAGGTGTCTAATAACTCCTTACTAGGTATAGGGGTGTCTCTGGTTTTAAGCAGCTTTTAAAGCTGTTTAATTTTAACATTAGCTGCTACAAGCTCTTCCTAGGGGGTTAAGACGGCGACTGTTTCACTATTAGAGGTATTTATGGGTCCTCAGCAGCTTTGCCAGCTACTATGTTTCTTGGCATAGTGGTAGGGGTATTAGGTAATTTCTGGTGTTTGTTTATTTTTCTAGGGGTTCTGGTCCGTGCGTGTCCTGTTTTTAGGTTTCGCGTTCCATTTATGTTTCTTTAGTTTTTACGGTTCTGTCCTGTCCTTATAGTCCTAGTAATATCCTTAGGGTCCTATTCTATATCCTTGTCCTATTTATAGCCTTGTGGATATATTTAAGTTCCTTCTTAGGAAGAAAGAGTAGTATAAGCTTTGGATAATATTAGCGACTTAGTTAATTAAGACATAAGCATAGCAAGAAGGACGCATGCAAGCCTATATAATTAGATTGTCTATAAACAAGGATCTAAAGCTAGAGAAGGGAAAAGGGAAGAACGGAAGCACCGCTTAAAGTTATATACAATTCTCTAGTTATGTAACAGCACTTTGCCGTTACGTAACGGCAATCTATAGCAATCTACGGCAATATACTAGCGCCGTAAAAATTTATACCTTATCTCCTATATAGAAGTCTACCTTATAGCAATATTAGTTCATATTGGCCTCTTTCTTCTCTTATGCCTTTTTTATAATTACTTGGGCAGTCTTTTAGGCTCTATATATTTTCTTAGCGAATATCTGGGCCTCTTTATAGCTAAGGCGTTTGCGGGCCGTTATAGATCCTATAGGTCTATCCTAATTAAAGGATGTTCGTGGCTTATATCTATAGAGTAACTTAAATGGTAATATTCCTATGCTATTATAAGGGAGCGTAAGCTGTGCGTAGTCCATTATAGGTAGTAGTTCCAACCAGTTGTTTTAGTAATAATTAATAAAGGGGCAAAGTCGCTGGTTAAGATATTAGTTTATAATCTTAGTTTAGCTATTAGTCTAAGGGTATATCGGGAAAATATTGTCCCTTGTAAATAACCTCAGCTGCTAGAAGCTGGCGTCGTTGGCGGGCCATTAAGGGCATTGACCAACTCGACAAACCAGCCTATATCGAGTTCATTTAACACGCAACCTGCGCGCAGCCTACGCGCAACCTGCGCATTTGGCAACCATAATTGTATTTAGAGCTATCTACCTCTTTTATACCAACAGCATAGTTTAGACAATAAACAAAGGCTACTTTAAAGCTGTTTATAAAGCTAGTAAGACAAATTATGTACACTTCTTTATGCGATCCATTATATTATTTTAGACAATTCAATACAATATCCCAATTGTTTTATAATATATTCTAAAAGCATAAGATCTTTCCTGCTCTCCCTGCGGCAATAATATACTACTAGTATAGCACATATATATAACTAAAAAGTAGCTACTAAGAGTAGTAGATATAGGCCGAAAGAAAGGTAGATTAAGAGCTAGTATACACAATAAAAAAGCCGCAGTTATCCTATAGGAGAGTGTAGAAAGTCCCGCACCTAATCTCCTACTAAAAACTCTACTAGCTCCTCTATACTAGAGTCTAGAGCATATATTATAAACCTTATATACTGCTCCTCATTCTTAATTAAATTTAATAACACTTTCCCGTTATTATACCAGCTATAGCTATCCTCTGCGAGACCGTAGTACTGCTTGAATTATGTAAATGACTTATTAGATTTAAACCTTTCTGGCCTAGGCTCGCTGGTTTCCGTATTTAGGACAAAGTAGTATATTAGGGCAGAGGACGTATATTCCGCTAAATCTAATAAACTTAGCTAGTTCCAAAAGTTGAATTAGCAAATATCGTAGTAGTAGTAGGGCCCTAGATATTCTAACTTACTTTAGAGCTCTCCCTTTAAGACAGATTTGGTAGACTAGTCTAGCCTACTCTAGAGCTCTCTATTTGGGACAAACTTAGTAGACTGGTCTGGCCTACTTTAGAGCTCTCCCTTTAAGACAAACTTAGTAGACTAGATAGTATAGTCTGGCTTGCTAATAAATAGCCCAAGTTAATAATTGCGTTAGTTTTATTGTTACTAAGGCTTGCAAGGAACCTCTCTTTTGCGTTATTGCTTAGATCCGCTATAAGGTTGTTAAGGTCATCTTTATATAGGTTCTTGATAATTTCTATAGTGTCCGATTGAACTGGCGTTAGGTTTATAGCATGTTTAATAACTATAGGCTAAAGCCGCAGCTAGATTCTAGATTGCTGTTTTCTAGATATCTGGTTCCAGCTGCCTAAGAGGTTAGTGTAGGCTTCTATAATGGGTTAGAGAATAACAATAGGTAGTAAAATACTAGATATATACTAACCGCTAACAGCAGAGCCATAAAAGGTATCTGTTCTCCTAGAGCCAGTTCTATACTCCCTGTCACAGCACTGACCTGACGCATACTGTTTCCTACTGTTGGCTGGCCCACCACTAGCGCCTTGGCGGCTGGCCCTACTCTTTGTATACAATACCCCCTTTTACCCTTCTTCTCTTCTTTATAGTATAACGTAGTTATTTAGTCTACTTCATTGCAGCACTGTGACAGTTTGTGCTATTATTAATTACGCCCTATCGCGATTACTGATTCCCTGTATCCCAGTTATCCCCGCCCCAGAGCAATCGCGACCTGTGCGCGACGCGTCTATACGCTACAACCCACCACAGTCCTAGAACAATCCTCAGTTTTTTCCCAGCGCCAAAGATCACCTAAATGGGCGACATTAACGACGCCGAAATGGCCGAAACCTAGAACCCCCGTAAAGTTTTTATAGACTTCTTTACACAGACACACCCTAACATCGTATAGATAATCTGCCGCTCCCCACTATACCCTAAAACCTTTAAAGCTGACAAAGTTTACTATACCCTTGTTAACCATACTAATAAGTTCCTTAGTAACATTAAAGCGGGACTACAGTTTATATATGACACAAACACCGCTAATAAGAAAGCCAATAAAAGCCTTAATACCCTTATTGCCTCCTAGACAGAAACTATTGCCGCTCTTAAATAATTAACCCCTATAACAACGGTAGTAACCTAGTAGAAAAAACGGATGTCTAAAGACCCGCTAATATTTAGCGGAAAAGGCACCCTGCTAGAACAATAAGCTAACTTTAAGACCTGGCATATTAAGATTAAAGGAGTCTTTAACTATAACTGGGACTACTTTAATATAGTCTAATCCCAGATCCTTTATATCTTGGATATGCTAGAGGGCAAGGCCTATAAGTTTATTAAGCAGGGCCTGGAGCTTATGCACAAGAACCCAAACAATATGTCTATGTGGAAATGGCCCACTAAAGAAGATATACTTAAAGAGCTTACTGCCTACTATAAGGTCCTTAACATAACCCAGGTTACAAAAAATAAGCTTAACCATTTTCTCTAGGGCGAGCGTAATTACTAGTCCTAGAAGGGAGAGCTTAATAAGTTAATGGTCCGCGCTAGGAAAACAGATGAATAGAAGGTAGATCTACTCTGGAAGTTTATCTCTCTAAAGATGGAAGAGCTGGTACTTGGACTTGCCTATAAAATTAATAATAGTGACTATATAGGTTGGAGCAAGCAGATAGATGTGTTCGCTAAGAATCTTGTAAACTATATACACTAAGCTAACCTTAAGAATACTAACTACTGTCTACCTGCTTAAGCTCCTGCCCCTATATTAACCCTAACCCTAACCCTAGCAGCAACTAGAGAACCTATGGACCTTAATAGAATCTTAGACACGGAGCGTAAGCGCCGCTTTAATAATAGACTGTGCCTTACCTATAGCCTGCCTGGCCACTAGAAGGACGTTTATAACCCCACTATAATAGTAAACCTAGTCCCGATGCCAGCCCGTTAAATGACGTAAACTAATAACCGCGGATATAGCAACTGCGGAGTCTATTATGGCCGCGGTAGATAACTCCCCCCCTTTAACCCTGCGGCTTAGTCACTCTAAATGATGCCCTATATAGAAGCCTAACCCGTTAATAATGCCCAGAATTGGCGACTTTGCGCTAGCGAATATGAACACGGCTATATTGTTAGCAAGGTGCCGTCTCCCTATACCCTAACTGAGACTGACACTGCTAGCTAGACAGATACTAGATTGCCCTACTAAGATAGCCCCGTACCCTAGTTGTTAAAAGGTAGACCCTTGGACTAAGTTGCGTCCAAAGGTCTAAACTATATAAGGAGGAAGATGAGAAGATTAGGTCCCTATTACTAGACCAATTAGTCCTTTCTATTAGTAAACTGCTATTTAATCTTAGATTAGCAAATAGTAATAAGAAATTAATTCTTGTTTAAACCCAACTCTCCTTATTACGCAACCTATGCCCCTAAGTTTTTATCGACATAGTAAGCCTAGTGGACTTAGGTAGTACTACAATGGCATTTGCCGACGCAGAGTCTATTGTAAGAAAATATAACGTTATAACTAAGAAACTATTGGCACCTAGGCTACTACGCCTCGTAGACGGTATCCTGACTTTACTTGTTACGGACTACTTTACCGCCCAAATGTTAATTGGCATCTATACTGAAGCTATACTCTTTCTTGTTACTAAACTCTTACCTAGTACCCTAATTATTTTAGGTATGCCTTGGCTCTAGAAGCACGAGCCCTGCCCCAGCTTTAGAGAGCTTAAGATCCGCTTTAACTTAGACTACTGCTCTAAGAACTACCTCCCGTGGGGGACAGCCGATAGTAGTAGGGACGCCCCGCGTGGATACTTGGCACTACTAAGCCTAGTGCCTAGGACCATATATAAAGCCCTAATAATAGAAGATGTTCCTAATGAAGGGGAACCTGTATAGCTGTAAAGCAACGAGATAGTAGAAAACTGGACTACTCTAGCACTTAAGACTAAAATGATGGGCTAGCCGGCCTTGCTAAAACTAAGGAAGAAGGTCTGCTTTACGCCGCTGCTATTAAGAATCTAATGCTAACCTAGACACCCTTTAAACCCTAGCCGTCTAGCCCGACACCTGGAACTAAGCTATATGCTATATGCGCACACTATAGCCCGCGTTATAGTAAGGACTAGTTAGGGAATTACTAAGACCTGGATAATAGAAACCGCGCCACTATAACGCCTAACCTTGCACCTACTCCCCGCACGCCTTATGTAAGGCCGCCGCCTAGGAACCGCTCCTAAGAGCTAACTAAGACAAGCTAGCCCCGCCGCAACGTTAGGAGAAGACCAAATACGCCCCAACCTGGACAATATTATGAACGTACGCGCCATGAATTTCGCCCAGTTTTGTAAACAAAAAGGCGTAAAAGTAATAAGGATCCACATAGCGGAGCTAGTAGAATTGGTAGAATAAGAAGAACAGAAACAATTAATAAATAAACTCCCTACTGGACTAGTTAAAATACTAAACCTAACAGAGGAATTCTTCTGCCGCTTAGTCGATGGTAACTATATAATAAAAGAAGCCTGCAAGGTCTTCCCTAGTTATTTTCACCGTTTCCTTAAGGAAAACCTCTAGACTATAAATACTGAGTTCCTCCGCCGCAAAGTTATGGATATAGACGTTGAGAAGTTTATAAAAGGCAAACCTGCTTTAACTAGGGACGATATTATACAACGCCTCCTAAGGGAACATAGGCACTATATTAAGGGGTTTCTCCCAAAGAATGCCAATAAGCTCCTACTATATTGCCTATAGGACCATAAAATCGAAATTATGCTAGGAAAGCAGCCCCCGTACTATAAGAACCGCCTACTCTCCCCTACTAAGCTCCGATACGTTAAGAAATGGATTAATAAGATGCTTAATAAAGGCTTTATCTAAAAATTAACGTCCCCCGCTACAGCCCTGCTCCTACTCGCTGCTAAGCTAGGAGGAGGGGTAAGGATCTGCTATAACTATAGAGGACTTAATAACGTTACCGTTAAGAACTAATACCCACTCCTGCTTATCTGTGAGACACTTAATGCCCTATATAGCGCCAAATTCTATACTAAGCTTGATGTTATTGCCGCATTTAATAGGATCCGTATTGCTAAGGGCTATAAATAGCTTATAGTATTTATTACCTGCTTTGGGCTTTATAAGATGCTAGTAACCCCATTTAGCCTTTATAATGCCCCAGCTATATTCCAGAACTACATTAACCACATTCTTTATAATGCACTGGATGACTATTACATAGTATACCTTAATAACATCCTTATATTTTCTAAAACTTGAGCTGACTATACTAGGCACGTTAAAGAGGTAATTCGCCGCCTTAGAGCTACTGGCCTCTAAATTGATATTGGCAAGTTAGAGTTCTATACAATAAAGACAAAGTACCTTGGCTTAATTATCTTAATAGAAGGAATAAGTATAGACCCTAAAAAGGTCTAAGCCTTATAAGTATAGGAGAACCTAACCTCAGTTAAGGAATTACAGCAGTTTCTTGGATTTGTAAACTTTTACCATAGGTTTATCTAAAGTTATTCTGCTGTTACTACACCTATGACAAAACTCCTAAGAAAGGATGTTGGATAGCTATAGGGACTAGAACAAGCCAAGTCGTTTAAGGCCCTTAAGAGAGCCTTTACTTCAGCACCAGTACTAGTATACTACGACTATATAAAGAAAACAGTGGTAAAGATAGACGTATTAAATTGGGCTTCTAGCGGAGTCCTTTCCCGGTATAATAATGATGGTAAACTAAGACCGGTCGCATTCTTCTCCGCAAAGCACTCTGCGCTAGAGTGTAACTACGAGATCTATAATAAAGAACTCTTAGCTATTATTAAGGCTTTAGAGGAATAGCGTCCTAAGCTATAAGGGACTAAGGAGCCGTTTAAAATTATTACTGACTATAAGAACCTATAGATGTTTATAACTACTAAGCAGCTAAACTAATGCCAAGTCTGGTAGGCAGAGTTTCTTTTATAGTTTAACTTTGTAATTATATATAGACCTAGCAGTAAAGCTACGCTCCCTAACGCCCTAAGCCGACTACCAGGAACGAAACCTAAGGACGCTGATAATAAACGCCTCCGCCACCAAGCCTAAGTTATTATACCGCCCTAGAAAGTTAACCCTACAATCTTAGAAGAATTACTATATAAATCCCATAACTCTAACGACGTGGAGTTTGTAGCCGCTCTAGACCCCAAAATGGCTAAAAAGTCACTAGATGAGCTAATCTGGTTAGGATACCAGGAGAACGAACTTATAAGAGATATAGTAGCGGCTCTACGTGATTGGAAAGCTCGCCGTTAGCCAAAGAAGATTAGGAAATTACTCCGTTGCAATAAGTTAGAATGTAGCATTGTTGACGGACAGATCTACTTCCGCTAACGCCTCTTTATCCCTGATATCCTAGACCTCCGCCTAGAAGTTATCTATTGCTCTTATAGTAGCGGCCCCGCTGGTTACCCTGGCCGGGTTAAGACTCTTAACCTCTTAAACCAAATATACTGGTGGCTAGGAATCTCCCAGTTTACGGCTACCTTCGTTAAAGACTATGCCCTATACTTTTGCACTAAGACCCCCTGTTCTGCCCTACCCGGTTTCCTAAAGCCACTAGAACTACCCGCTTGCCCATAAACCGATATTTCAATTGACTATATTACAACGCTGCTAGTATGCCAACGCTATGGTAAGGCATACAAATATATCCTTATTATTGTGGACCGCCTAACTAAAATGCGACACCTTGTTCTAGTAACAGGACTTTTAACAGAGGAGCTAGTTAATGGCTTTGTTAACAATGTATATAAGCTCCACGGTGCACTAAGCACAATTATCTCCGATTACGGTATATAATTTATTAGCGACTTCTGGCGATGACTAAGTGAACGCCTTAAGACAACCTTATAACTAAGCTTAGCCTAGCACCTAGAAACGGACGGCCAAACCGAAATTATTAACACTGCCGTAAATAAGTACCTCCGTGCTTTTGTTAGCTTTATATAGGACAACTGGGTTGACTATCTACCACTTACCAAATTTGCTATAAATAACTAAGTTAACAAAAGCATAGGTATCTCCCCGTTTTTTGTAAACTATGGCTTTAACCCTCGCCTTGGAATTAAGCCTGCTGGCCCCCGCCCACCGACACTATTAGTATAAGCAAAGAAGGAGTTCTTCCGCGCAGACTCTATAGCCAACCGCTTTGAGCGGATATTGATATAGCTTAAGGCCCTAGCCCGGATTTTATAGTAACGCTACAAAGATAATACCAATACCCATAGGGACGAGAGTGCGTTATTCTATAAAGGCGATATGGTTATGGTTAGCTTAGAAAATATGAAGACAAATAGACCTAAGAAGAAATGGGACGACAAATAGGACGGCCCGTACCCCGTACTTGCAGTATACCAAGGGGCAGTTATGGTAGACCTCCTGGACCATATCCGAGTAAACAAATCCTTCTATACATCTAAGGTCCGCCTCTGGGCTGCTGAAGAGATCCCTGGCTAAGCAAATATTAATACCATAGAGCGCCGTAATATACAAGGATAAGTAACAGAGAGAGACGACGACGGCAATATAGAAGAAAAATAGAAGTTTAAGAAAATCCTTAATGTACACGATGAAGACCCCTAAGGCCTAACTTATAAGATTAAATGGAAATATCACAAGGACACAACCTGGCAGCTAGAAGAGGACCTAAAGGGTTGTGAATAAGCTATACAGCGCTTCTATAAGCAACACTCTAAGAAGCCAGGACCCCCAGATTAGGCACAAGATAAGGAAAAGCCATGCTGAAGTTGTGGCCGACCACCGTGTTAAAAGTCTGTGGTGGTTGAGATGTTATGGAACTTTAACCAGCGGTCGAAGTTGTCTAATTGATTAGAATTCTTGCCAAGAGCGCCACGCGCTAACTTTATTTGATAAGCCGACTAATTAGGATTTTTTAATATTTCTGCAGTGAAAACAGGTGGTCCCGCGTACTACCTATTTGAAGTTATTTGTCCGGTTTGGGGACTAAACCTTCTGGAGAGGGGAGTACTGTTACAGCACTGATCTGACGCATACTGTTTCCTACTGTTGGCTGGCCCACCACTAGCGACTTGGCGGCTGGCCCTACTCTTTGTACACAATACCCCCTTTTACCCTTCTTCTCTTCTTTATAGCACAACGTAGTTATTCAGTCTACTTCATTGCAGCACTGTGACACTCCCTAATTACATAATATATCGCTATTAAAACAAAAGCAATAGTGTTGCTGGTAAGCTTTTTAAATATATTATAAGAGCAGGGTAATTAGGCAAGGCCGTTCTTTCCTCTACTGTAAAATATATTAGCTATACTAGTAACTATTACGTTGGAATGGAAGCGGTTATCACTTAGTTATTGGCTCTTATTAGTATTTTACTAAATAGTATAGGTAAAATACCTTTGTATAATCCAGCGCAATAAAATTATAATTAGCTAGTAGTTCCATAATCAGTTTAGGCGCGTCGTTGAACCCTAGCCTATATACCTCCCTTATAAGTGCACAAGCCTTTATAATTATGTAGTTCCTAAAGTTCCCTATTACGTTAAATAGCTATATATAATTGTTAGTGGATAATTTAATACAATATTTCTAGTATATAGATACCTTACGAGTGGATACCAGGTCAGGAATATAATTAGCTTTTTTTACACTGCTTTCGGCAGCTTTATAATGGCTTCTAGCCATGCCTTTTTTATTATACCCTTAACTAGGCCTAAAAAGCGGTCAAACTACGGGTTAATAAGATGCCCTTTATAAGTCCTAGAGTCAGTTACTAGCCTTGCTAGTAAAATGGACCTATAAAGCGCAAATATGGGCTTATGTCTCTTAGGTGGGTTTTCTTTTATGCGTTACCGTTGTAATGTCTAGAGGTACTCTTCTCTTGCCTGTAGCGCGGTAGTTAGGTTAAAATTGTCTCCGTAGTCTAACTCGTCCTTACTTTCCCCAGTGCTATTTAAGTCCCCTTTAGGTTAAACATTAGGTTGGTGTACTCTATGTTAGAGGGAGGTCACTTATTTCGTGGATGGAAGTGTGTTAGAGTTTAGGCGGACACGGCTTACTGGGGAGAATGTTAGTTGTTTACGTGATAAAGTACAAATTGGGCGCGTGGGAGAGTATTTTAAACTAGCATGCAATTGTTTATATAGTGAGGTATAGATTAGGCGCGTGGAAAAGTATTTTAAACTAGTACACAATTGTTTACGCAGTGAGGTACGGATTGGGCGTATGGGAGAGTATTTTGAACTAGCACGCAATTGTTAAGAGCCGGAGGTATATTACGAAGATATTGCTTTTCGTAGCGGTGGGCGGTTAGATAGCAATGAGAGTGTTCTATTTACTGGGGCCTGCCAAGTACCAAATGGTAGAGGAGACTATTAAGTATTGCAGTTAGACTCTGGTTATGTATAAAGGTATAACTTACCTTAACTAAAAGATTGGGACTTTACGTTTTTAACTAAGCTAGTTTTACTACCAGATCATTAATAGATTTAGTAGATTTATTAATATTTGGTTGCTATTATTTTGTAAAAGAAGCAGGTGTAGATTTATAGTCATTATCCTTATTATTAGATATTATCCTTTTTAGCTGGAGGCGGCTATATACATTCTATATATTGTTAGCCAGCTTAATCTATTATATATAACGTTAATGGGGTTTATTGCATGCCTGCTCCTCTCTATATCTAGATATAACTAGACCAGAGTTATAATATTGCTTATTCTAGCTAGGTTCTATATGCTTATTCTCCACTAGCGCGTTCTTCCTTCTATTAGCTAGGATATAGGCAACTCCTAGCGGTAGGCTAGGTGGAGACATAAGGTTAATTATATAAGTTGTCCTCATTTCCTTATCCTATATTGACTTAAAGTAGGGTTCTTACTACTAGTTTAAGTATTTAATAACGCGTTTTTATGTTTACCCGCCATAGTAATACTCCTATATTTGCCTAGTTAGTAAAAGGTACAGCTTATAGCCAGAATAGGTTACCTTATAGTGTTTCTATAATGTCTAGGGCGTATATAGATTAATAACTTAAAAGAATATATACTGGGACGGTATATATTGGACTAATAGTAGTATTAGTAGGAGTGTTACTGCTATAGTACTTATAAATAATTTAAATAGGGGTGCATTTATTATAATTAGCTGCTAGTTCTAACCAGTTGCGGTTAAGCCATAACCGCGGCCTATTAACTCGCGTTAAGTTAGTGGTTAAGAAAATATTATTAGATATTCCAAGATTGTTAAATACTATTTGCTATTATACGCAAAACTATTTTATTCTATTAGCATATCCCTTAGTAGATACCGTATAGGTATATAAAAGGCTAAATATTAATCCTGGCAACAAAAGCAGTAGGCTAGTAAGACTTATATCTAAATTTAATAGGGAGGTACCTTATTAAACCACTTTACCTACCTAGGGCACTAGCTTTTAGATCCTATACCTTATTCCAGTCTACCTACACTAGGTTTAACAGCTATCTTACGCTTAAAACAAAGCTTATCCACCTTATCCGTGCAGCTTGTTAGTGTAAATAATGCTAGGGTAGGCATAGGCAGCATTTAGGACAGCAATAACACTTCTACACAACTATATCGCTATATTCCACACCCTTATACAACACCTAGTATTTCTACCGCAAATATCTAACATTATTCTTCCGTATCGTTAACCCCGCCAGCCTATAGTAAGCCTAACCTATCCCCTATATATGTATTGTAATAGTAATCAAATTTAGTAGAGTAGTAAGGAAAGCGTAAGTATAGATATAAGGATTAGGTATTGGATACTAAGAGCAAGCTAAGGACAGTGTTAATATATATTACCCCAACAAGTTTACTAGAAAGAATGGGTATAAACCTTAGGCTTTGTCATCCAATCCCCTTAGGCATTTTAAGAATGCCAGATAAGTTACAAGAATATCTTAGGTTATATTGTTCTAAGACTCCCTCGCCTAATAGTATACCAAGGGGCTCTATTAAGCCGTCTACCTTTATATATAGTGATCTATTAAACCAGTAAGTATTCCAAATAAAGTAGTGGCTTTAAGGCGTATAATTTATACTACGGTTATAGCTGCCTTTGCCTTTTCTATTGTGGGTTAAGGCGTAGAGTAAGGGCTCTTTTTTGATTAGGAGAGGTTTTTTAGGACAGCTATAAGTTAAGTATCGCCTTGGTATTAACCCATTTACCAGTCTACCTATTCTTATATATATAGAGTGCGCGTTATCTAGTGAAGGCAAGGGTGCGGAAATAGAGGGTAAGTAATTATATCGTTCTTAGCTAGCAGCGCAGACTGCAAATATAAGTTAATAACACTGGCTTAACTTTAAGCAGTAACCTACTTATTCTTCTTTATTCTATTATAAATAAAAACCTATCCATTTCTTGTATAAATATATCCTCAACCACACTGCGCCATTTTTTTTTGTTTATAAGCAGAATTTATCCTTTAGCTATCTTATCGCCAACATAATAGCAAAACGTTTTGCTCTTAGGGTCAAAGTTAATATCCTAGCCTAGCATATCTATAAATGTATCAAAGCTTAGATTATCAACGTATATGTCTAGGGCGTTATTCTTGCCGGTCACTAGCTTTCAGGTTAGGATAATTATTGGCTCTTTATTAGCTGCCCATCGGATTAGTATTGTTATTATTCTATATAACCTTGGTATTCCCTCCTACCTTATTGCCTTTAGTATGCCAGCTAGTAGATAATGCGCGATGGCGGAGTGTGGGAGTACTGGGTTGCCTGTTATAGTTTGCCTAATAAAAGCCGTTTTGTTTATTTAATACGTCACGTTATAGCTACAGCGCTGGGCAAGCTGTTTAATATATTTAGTATATAGGTTCTTGGGTAAACCTAGAAACACGGATAGGAATTCGTTAGAGATTTTATTTAATATTTGCTATATTTGTGCCTTGCTTATAAGGGAGCGTAGTGGCTATCTAAGGAGCCCACGTATTAACATTTTGATTTCAACATTATAGTAGATTGTATTATATTGTTCGTTCGTAAGCCCTAGATCTTTCTTAAGAGTGTCTTTAGTGTCATGGCTTAGGTCTATTATTAGTGCCATAATTCTAGAATTGTTTAAGGAGGTGCGGCAGGAAAAATATCTTAATTACACGCCAAGACTAATAGTACAGAATTATGTAGATAGGTATATTATTTGGTTATTATATAAAACAGTTAGTTAAATGTCTTACAAGAAATAAATAAGCGTATTAGCGAACGCTTCTCCACCTATTACACCACCTAGATTTACAAGCCTCCTCCTATCCCTTTTACGTCTCCTCTATCTATAAGCTCGATTTAGCACCCAGATTTATCAATACTTTTTTTTATATATTTTTTTATATATCTATTATATTATACTACGTATAATACTGCGCATATAGCCTCTAGGCTATAGCGCTATAGTTCTATATATATAAATCCTTTCTAGGCAGCTTAATATATACTAGTAACTATATTTGCCAATACTTTAAGACGCCTAGTCAGCCCTTAACTGGCGGAGCCTAGTTAGCACAATTAGAGGTCCCAACCTCTACTAAAATACTTAATATCCCTAATAAGGGCTAGAATATTATTAGTAAAAATGGAGATATTCCACTATAAGTCAATAAGATCTTAGGTCTATATGGCTTAATAGAGGAGTATCTAAGCTCTTAATATAATCTTTTAAGAGAAGACACAATCAAACCGTTAAGAGAGGTAGTAGGTTAAATTAGAGCAAACCCTTTTAGTTTGCTGGAATCTAAATATAGTAATAGAGTCGGTATATATAAATAGGTAAGTATGCTATAATTCCAAAGCAGTTATCCCCTAACATCTACAAGGTCCATATCAGCTCAGTAATATATTCACCTTAAGGGCTAGTAATCTGCGTGGCGTTCTTACTTAGGAAAATAGGGAAGATAATCTGTTAGGATTAGTTAAAAAGACTAGTCGCTAAGTCTCTAGTTGCTTTAACTCCTAAGACTAACAATTTTTAAATAAAATATATACTTATAACAGTGGCGGCAAGGCCATTAGCCGCATTAGAATAGAATCCCCTAGAGGTTAACTTATTCTTTAAGACCTAAAGAGATTAAAATCAACTCATCTATATTATAGACGATAGTTAAGAAACGAACTAGATTTTATAAAGTCAGTCACTATATTATATTAGCATTACAAAAGCCAATAAGAGAGCCGTAAGTATATAATATTTTCTAAATAAGAAGATATCTAACTATTAATAGATTCCTATTATCAGAACACCTTGTTTAAGTTTAATAGAATATTAAAGCACCACAATACGTTATAAATAAGCCTTATACGGATCTTAGTTTAATTATAGCTATTAAGGATGCTTCCTTATTTAAGAATATTTATATTCTTAAAGACTAATCAGATATAACTACTATAGGGCTTAACAAATCTCAAGCCACTGCACTAAAACAAGTTCTTATAAAGCGTCTTATAATAATCCAAAGACCTCTAGGCACTAGAAAAACGTGGCTTTAAAGGCATTACTCAGCAATATAACAATGAGAGATCCCCTATTATTGTCATATATTATATAAATTATATACTAGACTAGTTATTTGGGTATATTGCTTAAAGTAATATATACTTTATAAATTTTCCTAGTACCCCCAACCGTCTTAATACTATCACTTATACAAATAGACAATATTACACTATATTAGGCGCCAGGGCCATAAAAGTAGAAAGAAGAGGAAGCGTTAGGGCTCTCTCTTTTTATATCTTATATTTTATTTTTTTATATTATCTTATATTGTCCTACTATTGTTCTACCATTATATTATATTGTCCCATATTATCCCATATTGTCCTACTATTATATTACATTATTCTACTATTATCCTGCCATTATCCTGCCATTATATTACATTATCCTACTATTATTCTACCATTATATTATATTGTCCTATTATCGCCCTACTATTATATTATATTGTCCTGTTATCGCCCTATTATTATATTATATTGTCCTATTATTATCCTATTATTATCTCATATTATCCTACTATTATCTTAGTACTGCTATATACTTTTTACCATTTACTAAGATTATAGTTATAGGTATTTATTGGCCAGGATCTAGGCAGTAACTCTTAGCAGTAATTTTACTACCTAAATCTCTTATAGATTAATTAATTGGCGTAGAGCTATTGTATTATAGTAAAGCCATATCTAAGCAATCTATATTATAATCTTTAGCATAGTGTTGCATATAGAAATATTTAATTATAAGATTTAGGAAGGTGTTTATATTTTAATTAAATTTATAAGACTATAACTAAGGGCCTTTATGGCGTAGTGGTATAGTAAGTCCTATAATTGCTTTGGTTTAGGGTTGCTTAGTTACTACAGGAAAGTCATAATGCTTGGCGTAGTGTTAAACTTAAGGTACCTTACCACTACAGTGGTAGAGATATAGTAGATCAACTGCTTACTAAAATATAGCGCGCCCCTATTGCTGTAGTAGCCACTGCAGTAACAGAGATACCCCATATTTATAAATTTAGATTCTATATATAGTATAGCTTGTAAATTTAATACTTGCCGATTTAGAGGAGCTTTTAGATTAAAAAGTTATTAAATTAACCGAACAATTGCGTTAGAATTAGATTTAAGCTTTAGATTGGATATATTCTAGGGCCTTTAGATTCAATCTAAAGTCGCAACTAAACATTCCCTAAGATTTAATATAGGGATCTCTCCCTAAGGATCTGGTTTAATTATAAGGTTTAAAAAGGGGTTATAATTTAGTTAAATTTATAAGATTACATTCCAAAGTCCTTATAGCGTAGTAGTATAGTACATTCTACCTCTTGCTATAATTTAGAGCTAGCCTAACATAATTCAAACTTAACATAGAAGAGCTAACCTACTTAGTATATAGTGCTGAGATTTTATTAAATGTATAACTTTGGGTGTTGCAAGATATATATAAAAATATAAGCTTAATTTAGAGCCTTACTAACGCCTGATTTAATAGGAAACAACCTTCTTTTTTAATATTTTTAATACGCGATAAGTGGGAATCAAACCCGCGACGCCTAAGAGTCAAACTTGCAACGTCTAATTACCCAATCTAGCTAGGAGGCTCGGCGGCGATGCAATAGGGCTTAATAATATGATGAGACTTAATAATATAATAAGGCTTAATAATGTAATGAGGCTTAATAATGCAATAAGGCTTAATAATGCAGTAAGGCTCAATAATGTAATAAGGCTCGACGATGCAGTAAGGCTCAATAATGCAATAAGGCTTAACAATGCAATAAGGCTTGACGATACAATAAGGCTCGGCGACGTAATAAGGCTTAACAGCAATATAATGAGACTTGGCAATATAATAAGGCTTAATAATGCAATAAGGCTCAGCAATATAATAAGGCTTAGCGGCAATGCAATAAAACTCAATAATGTAATGAGTTTTAGCAATATAATAAGGCTTAGGGCCAGATAATAAGGGGAAGATTTAAGGTTGCTTGGTTACTCTAATGCCTAATAACAAAATCTAATAGTATAGTACTGCTATTAATGTGTTCTAATGCGGATAGGCTATATAAAGGTTTTATCTGTAATATATCTAACATATCCCAAAAGTCTGCCTTTCGCTTATCTTTAAAGTCAAATTTCTGGCCTATAATAAATTAAATATTATAGTTAGTAAGAGCATAATAAATAACAGTATATTTTGCCCTATTATTCTTAGAACCGTTAAATATAAAGTGGTAGGTAGTCTATTAACTTATATCTATTAGTACTGGCTAATAAAGTGCCTTTAAAACGTACCAATATTAATAATAGCCCTTTTATTTGCAGTATAACAGGCTTAATAGCAATAGGGTTTTAGTCCTTATAATTAAGTATATTTATCTAATAGAGCCAGGTTTACCAATTATTCCAGTTAATATTATATTATAGGTTAATTTAATATCTTACACCTATAGAAAAAGGTAGGAGGTAGATTAAATAGAATAATTAGGGTACGCTTTTCTTTACTGTTAGGGATTTTATATAGACGTTGCATAGCGTATAGGTAGGAGCTAGTGGTTATTAAGACGTCATAGGCAGTAGTGAAAAGTTTTTACATAGGATAGTAAGATCTTAAAAACCACCACTAATAGTTCCCCCTTATAGTAGACAACTACGTATATGTGCTGCAACTATACAATTAGCAGACAAAAGCGGTAGTTATAAACATTAGTTTGTCTATTCTAATGCCGTCTTGCTTTTTATAATAATTTAAGATATAGAGGGAGCTTTTAGTTATAGAAGGATCCTCTTATATACTAATTAGGCTTTTAGAATAATAAAGATGGTATATATATATAGTCTATTAGTAGAGAGAATATGCCTTAATAGGAATTGTTAATGTATATCTAGGAACAAGAGTTAGTAGGGTTATAGGCTAGATGACTTAACAGGTATTAAGGTAGTTAGTAGCTAGAGTAATATTAATCTAAACCAAATTTAAACTTTCTAAGGTTTAGTTAACGTATTAGCCACCTAGTTAAGCCACCCAGTCAAGCCACCAAAACACACTACTAACTTTAGCCATTTATAACTCTACCCCTATTAAAGACATTTAAATAAAAGCTTAAATATAGCTGCTTATATATAAAATTATTCAATTTATAATATTTTTAAAAAAGTATTATATTATTAATTCTATTTATTGCCTAATTCGGTTCCTTTTAGGTCTATATAGGCTTTTATTAAGTATTTATTGGCTTAAATATATATAATACTTTTTTTAAAATATTATAAATAGAATGCCTCTATATATAAGCAGCTATATTTAAATTTTTTATTTAAATCTTTAATAGGGGTGGCTTAACTGGGTGGCTGGCTTGACTAGGTGGCTAATACGTTATACAGTGGTTAACATTAAGATAATGTATCACAAAATATTAAACAGTTATATATTGTCTATATATATATGCAATATACTAAGACACACTCTTATTACAGGGGATTGCTACTCCAACTGCACCAGCTATGCTATTTCCATTACATCATCATCAGCCTACTAAGTAGGTTGGGTTTCAAATACCTTATAAAACTTGTTAATCGTTATCCTTTCAGTCATTGTACGCCTTATTAACATAATTATATTAATTGGGTTCCACTTATCCATACTATATATTGTTAATATAGTAACTACCAGCGCTAACTGTCTAGATATAGCAGCTTAGCCAAACACTTGCACCTCTATATTTACCGTTATCGCTAGTTTAAGCAGATGGACTCTATGCATAGAGATTAAATTTAGACCCTCTCCTCTAACCCTTTAGTTAATAATAAGAAACTAGACTATATTATTCTAGTAAGGACCGCCTATTAGAATATAAAACGCTTTATAGATATCCTCCTAGTCTTTTAAGGATATCCTAAACTCTATCTAGCAAATAGTTAAATATTTAAACTGGCCAAGCCTTCTATAGAAATACTATATTATACTATTAGTAACAGTTTACCACTAGTCTAATAGTTAACTTATAAGGCGTAATAGTGTACACGCCGCTAGTTTGTAACTGCTAAACAGTAGTCTCTTATTAGGATCCCTTTTAAGTACTTTATTAATATATTTTATAATTTACTTTAGTTTCCCAGAGTTAGCAATTGTGCTCTAATTCTTCTAAAGCAGATTCTTGTCTAAAGGTTTATCCCATTTTTCGCTATAAAACTTATTAACTATCCACCTCAGCTTTGTTCCAGCTTTTGTCTTATCCTTTTACTACACATCCTGCCACTTATCTCCTACCTTAGCCAGGCCTAAAAAGATGGCAAATTTTTTTAATAAGCGGCCGACTCCCTCTAAAAATTAATCTATATTAAAGATAGGTTCCTCTCCTTTTCTTTCTTTAGCTTTCTAGTATTTAAAAGCTTTATTTAGGTGTTTAAAAGTATCTAGGGATGCTCTACGCTAAAGCTTCTTAATATACGGTTTAAATATTAAATTGTTTGTTATATAGCAGTCTTAGTAGACAACTAGTGGTAGCTTATTAATTACCCTCCCATTAAACCATCAGTCTTCCCCTATTTTACGCATAATTAAGATCTTTATAATTAAAGAGGAGCATTCTTTAAAGCCTGTAATAACCTTATTTAGAAGAGAAGAGTAATTGGCTGCTCCTAGCTTTTTATATTTAATTAACGCTTTAATATTGCGATTATTAATTAATTTTATAGATAGGAAATCCATCCAATTAGGGGCCCTAAAAATTTCCAAGGTGGGAATTAGACTTGTAAAACCTTTGCTAGTTAGTATACTAGAAGTAAACACTATTAAAGGTTAAGAGGTATAGTAGGTTATTTTACCATTACTGTCCTTATAAGACTAGCCTAGGTGTTAAAAGTAAGGAAATACTGCTTAATTATTGTACACTTATTTGGCTATTTTTATTAGATAACCTGTCTCTAACCTATCTATATAGAACTTATTAGCAAAAATCCTATTAATAATACAACGAGGACCACTGTCTCTATGGAAATTGAAAATAGTTTTATACTGTTCCTAAGCGGTCTAGGTTATTGCCCAAGTTTATAAGGTTATAATTATAAGATACAAAGCCAATCTTAGGTCTATTTTCTACTAGACCACATTGCCTTCTCTTTCGCATTTTATAGGTTTAAGAATATCTTTATCTTTATCCATAAAATTATACTTCTTTATACTAGACTTAATAAAAGCTAAATAGTATATGTGGATTTATAGTTTGTCTCTAGGAATAAAATTATTTAGTTCTAAGGTCTTAAACCATAATTTAACGTCTTTAACCGCTTAGGGTAGTAGATTCTGTTTAGTAATGTATATAGTTGGTCCTACTAGCCAGTTAAGGAATTTTCTGACGATAATTCCCTTAATACAACAGCACTATAGCATGCTATCTATTTGACTTAGACATTAGGTGTTAGGCGGCTATAGGTGTTTATCTATACTAGGGGCAAGGTAGAGACTTTTATCTCTACCTTTTTAATTTTTCCAATCAAGTTAATTAAGGTTGATCTTAGTTATTAACACGCCAGTGTACCAGATTAAAAGCATTTAAAATATCTTACCTAAACCCATTGTATCTATAAGAAAGGTTCCACCTAGGGTTACATAATTGCAAAGAGTATAGGTAACACCAAGCAGCTAATATGTCCATATAGCTTTACCCTTTTTCATGCCGTATAAGTAGAAGGTTGTATCTTAAAGAGTATTGCGAATAGTTAATGGAAATAAGAGGAACTGCAGCGCCTTTACCTATAATATTAGGTTAATATATGCTTCTTGTATGTCGTTTAGGTGGTCAACTTCCTAATTAACCTCCTTAATTTTATCCTTATGCTCGTCTTCTGGTTCCTTATTAGTTAAAATAGGGTTAATTAAGGCATTAAAGTAGCGGCGCTCCTATATGTGGTTAAGATTAATTTCCCTAATACAAACTAGGTTAGGATTATTATTTATATCCTTGTATAATATATTAATAAACATTTTATAATTAGACTTTAGCCATTTATCACACTATCCTTTCATCTCATCCCATAGCATTGTCTTAAATATTTATACTTTATCTAGATCCACGCCTTTTAAGAGCTCTAATTTATCTAGTAAGGGCTAGTCTTTACTACCACGGGTCCAGCTATAAGTAGTTTTGATTATAGCTAGCTATATAGCTAATAATGCACCAGTAGGTATAGGTGGCATGGACTTTAGGGTTAACGTAGGCTTTGGATTTAACTGCTTAGGTATAGGTAGTATAAACTCTAGGCTTAACTGCTTATAACTAGTTTAACCTAAAGTAGGTATACCTATTCTTCTCCTAGTTAGCACCGGCTATATAATATTAGGGTTAGAGTCGGACTTAGAATTACCCTTATTAAATCTTGTGCCTATAAATGTACGTTAGACAAATCCATATAATATTATATAATCTTATATAAATTGTAAAGTCTCTTACGCTTTGTAATCCAATTAAGATCTTTAACTCTAATTATAATTATATCAAGTCCGGCCTTTTTTGCAGAAAGTACCGTAAATACTAGGTTTATATAGTTAAGAATTAGTGTACTAGTGGTCAGATCTACTATAGTCCAGCCATCCCTATATTTATCTGCTAAGAAGTTTCCACTTATTGCGACCTGTAGCTTGTTATATCCACAGTAATATACATTAATTTTCTCTGGAGAATTGGACAATAGATACTTATACTCGGTTTTTAATACAAATCTGTATAGAATAGGGGCCCCATTTAATGGCCGTTTATCCAGGTAACTATATATAGCAAAGCTTATTTTATAGAATGGTATAGGTGTAGTATTTGGCTATTATAGGACTTTAATGGATAGACCACTAAGCACCTAGGCAGCCTTAGAGGTTGCCCTTAATCTAGATAAGTTAACAGACTGCTCTCTAGAAGACAAGGTGCCACGCTTTTAAATAATATCAGCTATTGTAACCTCCACGCCTCTATATCTGTTGGTTGTTATATATTGCTATATAGATTTTTTAGCAGCGACAGTGAAAGCTTTAAACTCTAATAGCAGATCGGATCTCTTAAATACGTGCCTATACTTGGTGTTAAGAAGGTTAAAGACTATGCGCTTAACTCCATTTTGTACGGGCCTAGACACTGGCAACCTACTACTAGACGCTTTGTTAATTTCGCTAGCATAGTATTAGAGGATTTCTTTATATATTTTTTTGTTAATTGTGAGTCCTTGCTGCAGCTTTAGACCACTTATTTATAATAAGTTCTTATTAGTTATAGGGGTCAAGTACTAACTAGATTCTAGGTGTGGCGCCGCCATTATAGTTAGGAACCCTATATACTTATAAGTGGGTAAAAGCTTTATATAGAATAGTATAGAGTGACTTACAAAAACAGCGGAGCGGATAATATATTAGATAATTAGTAACAATCTAATAAGACAATCCTAACAGTTATAATGAGAAGGTGTGCTAATAGTGTTAACTTAAGATAATAGCGTATGCTAATAAGAGTGATATAAGAGCAATATAAGGAATAGAATAGAATGTAAGTCTTAATGCAAGAAGTAGGATAAGATGTAAGCTTTAATGTGGGTAGTAGAACGAAATGTAAGACTTGAAGTAAGAAATGGAACGAAAGGTGCGTGGCAAGACAAAATGCAAGATTTGCGCTGCTGACTAAGTAAATAAAATTGCAAGATATGAATAGCAAGGTATATAAAAATAAGTGTAACCCGCAGTAGAAGCCTTAGAATGTCATTGTTATATATATTATATAGGAAGCCAAAGAGTTATAGACAGGATAATAATGTCCTAATAGGTATACTTAAGCAACTAGACTAGATATATAACAATAAAAGAGCTAATAATTCTATTCTTTGTATTGTAACTAGTTAGTAAAGCAGCTCTAAAGAGGTAGGGGAATAAGTTTAGGATAATATAAGACATTAAAAAATGTCTAAGATTGTATAAAAAAGTAAAATATAATATGGTATTTTATTTCACAAGTGTAAGGTAAGGTAAAATGCATGGCAGAGAGAGGCGGGGGGATAATTTAAGATATTATAAAAGGTCTAAGATTGTATAAAAAAAGTGAAATACAATATGGTATTTTATCCCATAAGTGCAAGATAAGGTAAAGTGCATGGTAGAGAGAGGTAGGGGGATGATCTAAGACATTATAAAAAGTTTAAGATTATATGAAACAAAGTGAAATATAATATAGTATTTTATCCTTTGGGATGCCCTTTTACCTAAAGTACAACCCATTTTTAAGCTATATCACTAATAAAGCAATTTTTTTTGGTGAGCTATTATATCTACTGTATAGGTAACCTAAAACTAGTATCCTAGATCCTGCTCATAGCTACTACGCTTTATATTAAAGATATTCACTAGACTTATTTACATGTAGATCCCATAGTCTAAATTGTATATTAAGCCATCCACAACATAGCTATTGTTACTCTAGCCCTATAATACCGTACTCTTATTTACATACCTTTTTCTTCCATTTCCTGCCATTGTTCGCTTAATCTTTTAAACTTCTATAGTCGCCTAAACCGACACTACAGCCTCTTTGTCTTTAAAAACATAGCTACATCAAGCTTGCCTTAGCCTTAATTTCTCTAAACGCATACTGCCTAGAAATATATCCTGCCTTATACAACTACTATAAGCTCTACCTATAATATAGCGTCTAGTGCCCTAGCGCGGAGCAGGCTCTCTTAAAAGCTATATTATAATACCTTCCAGAGACTAGATACCTAAAGCTTCTTCAGCTACTGCAAATAAGGAAGATGCCAATACGCAGATTGATGGTGGTATACTAGGTAGAGATAGCCCTAATCTTTGTAAGCTAGAGTAGGATATTAAGGTTAAGCTGGCCGGTCTATAGGCTGACTTAAATAACCTATTCTTTTCTGCCAAATCATTTGAAGGGCTCTAACTGTATTTTAGCTCTCCGCACCCTAGTAGTATATAGGCTTATACTGACATATCTGTTTAACAGGACGCTAAAGCGCAAGTATAACCAGCTTAATACTAAGTTTAAGGACTTAAAAGAGTCCAAGGCAGCTAAACTAGATGCTAAAGCGTAAGTATAACCAGCTTAACACCAAGTTTAAGGACTTAAAAGAGTCTAAGGCAGCCAAACTAGACGCTAAAGCGCAAGTATAACCAGCTTAACATTAAGCTTAATACTAAGTTCAAGGACTTAAAAAGTCTAAAGCAGCTAAACTGGATACTATAAACTAAAGACTTAATAGTACCCAAAAACCCTTTATCTATCTAAACAATAATATACAGTATTCTTAGGCAGTGGCTACAGGACTATAGCTATGGCGAAGATATTATTTACTACCAATATTATAGAGCCTAACAATATTAGCTATCTAGACCTACGGATTCCGTTGTTTCTATATAAGCTGTAGTAAAAAAAATGGAAGATTAAGGGTAGTGCTAATTGATTTAAGATAGCTAAATAAGTTAGCACTTAGAACTATAATATCTAGTCTTAGGTATATAGAGTTCTAACTAATGTCTAACTTAAGCTGCTGCCCGGAAGTCTTATATTTGTCGTTAAGGTAACGCCAAAGGGCTAGGCCGGACAACGGGTATTAGCAACAATATAGATGATTTAAAGCCCATAAAGTAACTAAATAGAAAGCCCGTGTTTTACAGGCTAACTGCTTATCTTTAATAGCTTTTAAAAGTTTATTTCTAGAATTCCTTTTAATACCTCCGGTTTCCATTTCGGCTGCCTTAGATTCTTTTAAGTCCTTAAACTTAGTATTAAGCTAGTTATACTTGCGCCTTAGCGTCTAGTTCGGCTGCCTTGGACTCTTTTAAGTCCTTAAACTCAGTGTTAAGCTAGTTATACTTGCGCTTTAGCGTCTAGTTTAGCTGCCTTGGACTTTTTTAAGTCCTTAAACTTGGTGTTGAGCTGGTTATACTTGCGCTTTAGCGTCTAGTTTGGCTGCCTTAGACTCTTTTAAGTCCTTGAACTCGGTGTTAAGCTGGTTATACTTGTGCTTTAGTGTCTAGTTTGGCTGCCTTAGACTCTTTTAAGTCCTTAAACTTGGTATTAAGCTAGTTATACTTGCGTTTCAGCGTCCAGTTTAGCTGCCTTAGACTCTTTTAAGTCCTTGAACTTGGTGTTAAGCTAGTTATACTTGCGCTTTAGCATCCATTTTGGCTGCCTTAGGCTCTTTTAAGTCCTTAAACTTGGTGTTAAGCTAGTTATACTTATGCTTCAGCATAACTAGTTCTGGCAAGAAAATAAAAGGTATACTCTTAGTAGCTATAAAGTTAAGCCACTTAGATTAAATACCAGTAATTAACCGTTAGTACTATAATATACACTCTTTGCGCCTGGAAACAATACTATATTGTTTAATATATAATTAGCGATAATGGAGCGGAGCTGTCTATAGTGTTCTTATAACCCTAAGAGTTATAGTGGCCTTTATTAATATTTATAGTGCTATAAAAGGCAGCTACCTAGCTACTAATATGTCTATAAAAAAGCACGCAAAGAGAGATATAACACTCGCATATTTATTGCGGCCCGACTGCTTATAATTCGCGATTAATTCCACCACTCTTACTAGTTAGATAACACGCGATTGCAACTGGACGGTATAAATACGGATACTAATGAGTACGCTCCAGTGGTGGCAGAATATGAGCAGAATGCCCATCTGGTGCCTCTATATAGTATACCACATTAGGAAAGCGTCCTATTGTTATTATTATTACTTAGAGTAGAGATATTTAAAGCAACTAAAAATATAAAGGCGGGCGAACCAATTTTATGCAAGACTGATAATAATGTATAGTAAGTTAACCAGACAATTTTAGATATTACTATATTATAACACAACAATAGCCAAAGTATACCATACAATCCTTTTTATTTAGAGTTTGATTACGCCTTTTTAATATGGCTGCACCGCATTCGCTATACAAAGAGAGACGTTAACGCACTACTTAAAGACACCTGCCTTAGCCTACTCAGCTTCTAATCTGCAAATTAATAAGAGGAACTGATTACTACTATTTTATTTAGCATATAAGACAAACAATGGCTCCAATTAGAGTGTAAGGTGGAATTAAATATTAAAGGCTCTAAGTAGAGGAAATACTATATTCTTTACTAGGATGTTATAAATGTAATTACCTTTCTAATTGGCTATTAACCCTTTAAAGATGCACTGGTATATACACTAAAGAGACTCTATAATAACAACAACCACTAAGTCTATAATAAGCTATATAGCGGTGTTATAGTAGTTCCTATACTTATAGCAGTTAATAAGACCCAGCTAATAATGCACTATGGTAACAAATTGGCCTGGCCGGTATATCTTACTATTAGTAATCTTAACCGACAAGTCTAATACCAACAGACATCCCCTATAAATATTCTTGTTGGCTTTATACCAATTATTAAAGAAAAGGATAATAATATAAAAAGTAAAGCATATTATAAGGTGATAAGAACTATACTTAAATATAAGTCCTACTTTAGTATTCTAATACTATATTCCATTAACTAAAATATAATAGTAATTAAACATCCTGCAGAAAGCGGTATAGACCTTTAATATACGGATAATTTTATGTAATAATGTTATCTAATCATATATAGAATAATGGCAGATTATAAAAAATAAGTGCTGCTTATAGGTGTCAAAAGCCAACAGCACTGCACTATGTGCTAGGTCCCCCCTTTAAAGTATAAAAACTTAACTAAGAAATAATATCCGCTACGCACCTATAAGGAGACAAGAAGACAGATTAAACGCTAGCAACTAGAGAACATCCTTCCATCCTTAGACAACTGGGTACACCCAATAGAATGTTTCGCGTGGCACTATTACCTATTTAACATCTATAAGGATATAATAGTAGATGTTCTACATCAGCTTCTAAAGGGTATTATTATACAACTTATTAAATAGGTATGGAAACTAGTAGGCGATGTCGTCTAGCTAAAAAAAAAAAGAGAAGAGGGATAAAGACAACTATAATAAATATATCTGCGGAGGCTTAGCTTAATTAACGTTTTAGACAAGTTCCGGCTTTTATAGGGCTAAAACGGTTTAATAATCTATTATTTAGTAAAGTTACTTAATAGACAGGTAATGAATAAAAAGCCATAGTTTGTTAACTTATTGCTATGCTAGCCCTACTACTATTATCTAAGGAACTATATGCTATGCATTTTACAAGAGCCGTATATAACTTTGTTATTATAGCTTAGTATTACACCCACAATAAGGAGACACTATGGTATATGCACTACACCCTATATTGAATTAATATGCTTAAAGGTATATTTTAAAGTTTCTGTCTAAAGGCAAAGGATTCTAATATGGGCCATTTTAATATACCAAAATTCCATGCCCTTGTATATTTTAAGGAAAATATCCGCCTATACGGATACGTAGATAAATACTGCACTGGCGCAAATGGCGAAGCTAGACACTGTTATATTGTTAAGGCGTTTTATAATTTAATAAATAAATAGGATTTGCTATCTTAAATCTGCTCTTATAATTTAAGATAGGTAGCAGTACTAGTAATAGAAGACAAAATAGCTTTTATAAATAGTGATTCTGTACTATAGTCTTCCCAGTGTCTAGAGGTATAGGTTACTTAACTAATATAGTATTTAGTAGTTGCAAAGCTTCGGTAGCCTTTAGAAGATATAGATAGGGCAATAGATCTTGTCCAGAGGCGTCTTAGGTTAAAGACGTGGCTTTATATATCTTATATAGCAAACTGCTATAAAATCCCAGGGTTTTTAGACGGTATTGCGGTATTTATCTAAGAGTGTAGGCGAAAACTACAAGGTAAAAATGCCTAGAACTCCAATATGGACCGGAAAGAGAAGAACCCTATAGGTTAAGCGCCTGCTTATTAAAATATATCTATCTATCTGCTGTTGGAAATGAGACGGAAAAAATGCAACTGACCTTAAGGGCCAAATTAGTGAGGTAGTACGTTGTATACTAAATTGGCAATGTTCTAACCAGTGGAGGCGTAATTATATATGGGTCTAAGAGTATATGGATAACGGCGACCGTATTGGAAAGGGCCGTACGCCGTTAGGTAGAAGACTTATAGGCCAGCTTTAGCTAATTATTACTGTTCTAGATATTAAAAGGTTAGATAAGTATAGTATATACATGCAGTATACTAGAGCTATAGTAGAGCTGCTTTAGCTATTGAATTATGGACTGCCGCATCCAACACACAGCATAGTTAAGGTGAAAAGGTGGCCGCGCTTAAGCGTAAATACTAGGCAAGTACTTAGAGGTGGTTGCTTTTATTTAATGCCATCTATTCTATAAAGCGCGTATATTATTCCAGCCACTACTTCTTATCTGGATTTGTACTATGTTAATAATTATATTAATTAGGACCAATACAATACTCTATACTTGGACAACTTTCTTAAAGAAGGAACTCGCATCGCGTTATTATATAGAAGTTAGGACGTAGTAAAAGCAGCTAAGCTAGCATAGAACCTATAATATATAATATAGTAATAAGACTATATAAGATTGTATAAGACTATATAAGATTATATAAGATTATATAAAATTATATAAAATTATTTTATAATAGTTAAATATGTTATAAGCTAGCATACTATAGGCTAAGAAAATAATAAAAATTAATTTATGTAATTGGCATACAACTTTAAAATAACATATTACATTACGTTAATTGCATGTTAAGGAATATGCAGTTGACTTTAAAAGTTGTCAAGTTGGTCAACTACGTGTTATTTGACTTTTGAATATGTTAAGTTGGTCAATGGCATATTAATTACGCGAAACTCGCTTAACAAACTCTACTTAAATCTCAGCCTGCGAATATTTTCCCAATGTAAAATATAGTAGAGAGCTTAATCTTAATCTTAAGGATGTGGTAGAATTTGTCCTAGAAGTCTAATATAAATTAGGGTCCATAATTAGAGATAATTAACTTAGGAGCGCTATAGATCCAGTAAATATTGTTAATATATATACGGGCTATATCTTTTATAGTTATAGTCTTAAAGCAGGGGAGGGAAATAGTTTGCTTACTTAGTTAGTTAACTACCACACAAAGGCTATATTATAGCTATGTTTGTCCTTTAGGAATAATTTAAAGTCCATTATAATATGCTGCTAAGGGCGTTTAGGAACTAGCAGTAGTTATAGCCATCTAGGGGTTTAATCCCTAGGGGTATTTACCTATTTACAAGCATAATAATTTCTAATAAATTATTCTATATTAGATAGGAGTCCTTACCAGTAGTAGTGAGGCGCTAGTAGTTAGTAGGTTTTGTCTTAACTAGGATGCGCTATAGAGACTTAATAGTGGACTTTATAGATTAGTTCTATTTATAGGTTATTAACATCTAAAATTATAAGCCGTTCTTAGTATAAGAGCAGTCCGTCTTCTATTTCCAAATTAAGGTTACTTTCTATAGCTTAGTTATAGAGGGCTTTTAGGGATTTGGCTAAACGGTTTATAATTAGAATGCGGTTAATTAGTCCTACTAGTTTATTTAGGATCTCTCATTTTATAGGCGCCAGCTTATTCCATTTAGAGCCTAGCTCCTTAAGGATATATAGGTTAAGCTATTTAAGATAGAGGAGGGCATATATCTAGTACTAAGCCTTTAGCTTATCCTATAGTTTTACGTCCTATTCTCTCTAGGTAAGGGCTTTAGCTTTAGAATTTTGTCTACTAGGGCAGTATATAATTATAAAGAAGAATTAGGAGAGTATTTTAGCCTACCTAGCCTGTTAACTAGTAAGCTGCTTTATTATTATAAAATACTTAAGGGCTTTATAATTAGTATAGACTTTAACCTAAGAGTTTATACTTCTAAGCTCTGCGCGCTACTAGGACAATAATTATATAATAGCTAGTATTTCCTTATTATATACCTTATAGTTATACTTAGCTAGGGCTATTATCTTTAAGAAAAACGTAATAGGGTACCACTTATTATCTAGGTATAACTATAAGAGAACCCCTACTACTACTCTATTAGAGGCATCCGTTTCTAGTATTAATTTAAGGTCTAGGTTATAGTAATAGAGGACTAAGGAGGAGGTAGGTCAGTCCTTTAACTCCTTAAAAGCTTTTATATAATTATTATTAAAAATAAAAGGCGTATTATTTTTAGTTAGTTATATAAGAGGCTTTACTACAACCCTATAGTTACGGATAAACTAGTAATAGAAGTTATAGAAGCTAAAAAGGGACTAAATACCTTTTATAGTATAAGGGGGTTTCTAATTATATATTACCTTAACCTTCTTAGGGTTAACTTTAATTCCTTCTATACTAATAATAAACCTAAGGTACTTTGTTTATTTTACTCCAAATTTATATTTCTTAATATTAACTTATAGGCCTGTATTTTATAGCCTCTCTAGGACCTTTTTAATGTGAACTTAGTGCTTAAGTTTATTATCTAAGTATATAAGAATATTATCTAGGTATACTGTGTAGAATTTATTAAGGTAGTTAAAAAGAACATTATTTATATACCGTTGGTATGTGGCTAGCCTATTTATTAGTCTAAAAGGAAGGACTTTATATTTATAAGAACTATAGCGGGTATAGAATGTTGTTAGATTCTCTAATGCAGGGTCTATCCTAATTTAGTAGAAAGCTTAGCGGATATTAAGCTTTATAAAAATTTTGGCTTAGCTTAGATATATAAGGGTCTTATTAATTAGGGGGAGAGAGTAACAATCTTTCTAAGTAATAGCGTTTAGTTTCTAATAGTTAATGTAAAAGTGGAGGCCTTTATTAGGTTTCTTTATAAATAGAATAGGGGAAGTAAAGGGGGCCTAACTTAGTTTAATAAACCCTTTATAGAGGTTATTAATTAAGTACTGTTTTATAGCTTTTAGTTCTTCCATAGTTTGCTAGTAAAGGGAGCTGTAGCCTAGAGAGTTGTCGGCCTCTAACTAAATCTTATAATTATAGATTTGGTAGGGGGGTAGTATATCTAAAGCTACTTTTAAGAACACGTTTTTATAGTTTAAGAGGTAAGTAGGGAGAAGGCGCTTAACTAGTTCTTTATTAGTTTCCTCTACTAGCCCTTCTTCCTTCTTGTTAATAATTTAGTTAATTTTATATAAGCTAGTTATAAAGACTTTATTATCCTTCTAATATATATTAAAGTAAAACCCTATAGCACTAATTGCTGCAATATCTACTATAGGGGTGTTATATGGTAGTAGGGGTATCCGTGGCCTTAAGGGCTTTTAGTATATTAGTGTTGTCCTTACTCCTTTTAGCTCTTGCTATATCTTCTAAAGGTTGTCTTTTATATCCTATTAGTATATCCTCTTCCATATTAGCTAGATCTCCACAATTTAGAAGTTGTCTATATTACTATCTATTTTACTTCTATAAGTAGAGTCCTCCTTAACTGTAGTACTTTAGGGGAGTATTATTATTAGTATGGAATTCTTACTAGCCTTACAGCGGGTATTTTCTTAGGTAAAGGCTAGGTTGTAGTCTCTAATATCCTATTAGTAAACAGGGTTAGCCTTTACGGCTAATATCTTATAGTTAGTCCAAATTTCTCTAATAAAGGAGGGTAGTTTTGGTCTATTCTCCAGCTAGATAAACTATCTTTATTATATGTTTAACTAAATGTTAAAGTAGAACATCTATTTTCGGCCAAGGATTATATTATAGGACCCTAGGTCTAGGATATAGAAGGGGATGCTAAACTAGTATTATCCATTAATAGCGATATATAGCTTTAAAACATAGGTAACTGGCCTACTAGCTTAGCTATTATAGCCTTTTACTTAAATAGGCTTCTCTAGTTAGGTAGTATTTACATTTAAGAACTTAGCAATGTTATTTATATAAGCAGTATTTATAAAGGTAAAGCTATTTACTTTAGTGTTAATAAGGGCATTTATATTAACTCTATATCCATTTTAAGATACTATATATAGAACTATAAAGTATTTTCTACCTATTAGCTAACTTAGATTATTTTTTTAAGATTAATAGGATACCCTAGGGGGGAGTCTTTCCCTAGGGTTCTTCTTTTTCTAACTTATTAGATATTTCTTCTTTCTCTATCTCCTTAATATTACCTATATCCTTTAGCTCTGGGGAGGATATAGTAAAGTAACTATCCTTTTTATAATTAAAGTATATAACTATAGTAGGGTTAATTAGGGTATTATAATAAGCATTAACTAAAAATGTAGTGCGTGGTAAGTCAGGCGAGGCTTATAGGTATATAGTTGTAACCACTTTTAGTATAAGGGCAGTTATGGTTTATCTTCTAATGCTAGATCCTATTAGTATAGTAAATAGGTTCTAGTTACTATAGAACTGCTTTAGTTAATTAAAATAAGTATTAATTTATTTTAGTTCTAAATCTAGCAACAAATATTAGGCTGTAAGTCTTTAGTAGGTTAGTAGGTTATCTAAAGCTACCGCGATCTTCTTTTATAGTTAGACTATTAGCTTATTATATAGGTCTAAGCGGTAGTTCTTAGGGGGAACCTAGCCTTCGCCTACTAGGTATAAGAATTAGGTCTAGAACTTAGTAAAGGATTAGTTTAATTTTATTATTAGGCGGTTATAGTTATAACAGGCATCCTATACTTTATTTAGATTTACATAAATAGCAGCTAGATACTGTATTATTTTATTAACAGATATAAACCAAATAGGTAACTTGTCCTTAAACTTGGCCTAGAGGTGTTACTAGGTATCCCTAACAGTTTAACTAAAGAGGTAGAGTATTTTATCTTCTTTAAAGGGGAAATGGTTATAGTTAATATAAAGCTTTCCTTATACCTAGATTCTTTAGTTCTTAAAGGTTAGATCTGTGCTATTTAATAATAGTAGGGGGTTAGTGTTACGGAACCCGACTATAGGGGCCTCCATAGGAGAACCCCGTGCTCTCGCGTACACCTCGCGTACAGCTTATATCAGCTACGCGAGGGTATATCACCTCCTTACGCCCTCGACCCTTACGATCGATCACGTAACGTCTTATAGACTCCCCGAATACATACGCTTTATAGCCATTGTCCCCGTTCCGTAACATTACGTTGCGCCTTTTTCTTCACCAACACTCAGCCTACAACCAATTCTACGTCTCTATAATACCGCAGATGCTGCCAGAAGCAGCGTGTCCACAAGTTACCTCACTTTGTACTCCTAAAGAATCAACAATAGTAAGATAAAATTCCTTACTAGTTACTATGTTAAACTTAAAGAATAACCTAATACCTATATTAAAACCACGACACCAATTAGTCCTAGGAGGATTTAATTTATTAGCCCTAGCCTTAACCCTTAAAGGGAAGCCTAGTGGCTTAAAAGACTATAACGACTATAAGGGGGATATTAATAATGTCTTATCCTTTATTAACTATATAACCACAGATAAATAAGCTAAAGGGCTACTACCTATTAAGATTAAGATATGAGACGTTAAGATATTTATAAAAATGGTAGCATAAGAACCTAATAAATACTACTGCTTTCTATAAAACTACTATCTAAAGCTTATATAAGCTGAGATATATACTGCCTAAGATTATAATATTATCTAAGACCTATAAGCTCGCAAGGCGCTTGCTAATAATATACGCTAAGAGATTAAAGATGACCTTTATACGTCTAAACACAACGTCTAACAATTAAAGAAGGCCGAGATTATACTTATTGCTACAGTTACTAAAAAAGAGGGTATAATTAAATACCTATAATCTTAGCTTAATAAGCATATTTATAATAATACTAGACACCTCTCTACTATATATAACGCCACTTAAGTCTCTATGCCCCTGGCAACCTTACCTACTTAATACTTAATAGAAGGTCAGCGCCGAGTAGCTTTACTTAATGGAAACCCCTACTATAGTAGCAGCGACAACAAAAGCTATAATAATTAAACCTAAACTACTACTATAGGGTCTAATATACGCTACTTTAATCCCCTAATCTTTAAGGGTAACCGTAAGGAATATAGCTACTAGAAGATATAAATCCGCGAAAAACTAACCTAAAGCGCCTACCTTTTCCCCACAGAAGATATTAAGATTGGCTATATTATTGGACGAACAAAGGGTATCCCGTTTAATAGGCTTTTCGCTTAATAGAAGACTAGCAGTCCCTGGAAGTAGCAGTCCTACTAGGAAGTTCTTAATAACCTTAACTAAATATACCGCGACTATAACCTAGTGGCTACTAGTTAAGCTAAACTACGCGCCCTAAAGATAAGTCCTACTAAATTATTTAATAAGTTCTATGTTAAATTCTAGGAATATACTAAAGTCCTTGCCTAAGACAACACTAAAGACCAAAAAGATCTTCTTAAAAAAGTTACTTATTACCTTAGTTACGCAGCCACTAGCCACAACTATAACAATATTTATA
>Ga0307507_10001277_pt1 | contig 56439 bp, 50 predicted proteins | sample 7_EM_MG_FD_207223 | JGI IMG/M metagenome (GOLD analysis project Ga0307507, IMG submission 207223) | Populus trichocarpa ectomycorrhiza microbial communities from riparian zone in the Pacific Northwest, United States - 7_EM | ecosystem: Host-associated > Plants > Roots > Unclassified | place... | reverse complement strand
ACCCTAACCTACCCCTATACTACCCCTATAATAGGAACCTAATTATATTAACTTAACCCTATAACTAGAACCACCTAGGGGACAGAGTTAAAACTAGGGTTTTAGTAAGGAGTTAACAAACCTTATAAAGATGTACACGGAAGACAACAAGTACAGCGGAGAAGATAACAACTTTAACTTTAAACTTACTATCTTCTATAACCTCTGTAGCAGAGCTGACGTACCCTAAGAAGCCAAGGTTAAAGCCTACCCTATAATGCTACGCGGTCTAGTATTTAACCACTACTATACTAACCTTAAAAATGTTACCCTGACCCTTTTGTTTAACCAAATCTGTAATGCTATATGCAATTACTTTGAGGGACCTAAATACAGACGTGGTATATTAGGATAATGGAACTTGACAACTCTAAAGTCCATAATAGGCAAGAGCGAGAATGCTGGAAAATTAACCTTAGACTGCCTATAGTTACTTATTAAAGAACTAAGACACCTCCAGTATAGTCTTAACCTAGATTTATGCACAGACAAGTTCCTTTATAATAAACTTATTAACGCCTGCTAGGAGTTACTAGCGTGTTAATATGCCTGCTTTAACTCTTTTAACAGCTTAACTGGCCTAATTAATAACTTATAATCCTCCATTATAACATTTAAAAAGTTAAATAGTGAGAACCCCTAAGCCTTCTTTACTGACTGCCGCTATTATAGATAATACCCTTAATTACCTTATAGAACACAATTATTCTTATCTGGCCGATATGCATTACTAAAGAAGCGCTGCTTTGTCTGTAATAAAGAAGGTTATTAGTTATCTGAATACTCCAGAGAAGAATGTAATAAATTAAAGAAGAAGTTCAAGGACAGATTTAACCGCCGCTTTAATAGATATGCCTAATAGTATATTGCTGTCACGGCACTGACCTGACGCGTTGTTATGGCTACGCGTATGCATGAGCACGGACCTGACCCCTGAGCAACACGTATATATACCTGCCTCGTCTCCTGTACATAGACCCTCACACGACATCGTTTGTCAATGATACACAGTCACAGTTACCTCGTTGACCCTCTGCACGTACTGTGACAGTATGTCGTGTCATCACCTACGCCCCTGGTAGGGCTTGTTTCCACCTCCGTTCCAAAGCTTCGTTTCCAAAGCTACGACCCTACCCCAGGCGGGATTCTTACCCTCGTTCCACGTCAACACCGACCCAGTAAAATCTCTGTCAAATCCATTCAAGTTCCCGAGCCGATATCCTCCTCCCTGTATCTACACGTCCCGAGTTTCTGAGCCGGCTGCAGGGAGACACCCTGCGGGCTATGTTTCTCGTGTTTTGACTGTAGTATCCTCCGAGTCTGTTTCTAGCCATGCTACTGCTTCACGTCCCGAGTTTCTAAGCCAGCTGCAGGGAGACACCCTGCGGGCTATGTTCCTTGTGCCTTAATTACAGTGTAAGACTATGGGTTACCGATCTCTTCTCCGTCTCCAAGTCCGTTCCTAGCTATTACTTCACGTCCGAGTTTCCTAGGCTGGCTGCAGGGAGTATACCCTGCGGGCTATGTTCCTCGTGTCTTAATTACAGTGTAAGACTATGGGTTACCGATCTCGTCCCTGTCTCCGTCTCTCCGTCTTCGTCTTCGACAACAATATACTTTAAGTTTACCGCGACAAGAATCTACGCCTTAACCTCGATCTCCGTACTCCGAGCCTTTTGAGTCTATACCTTAACCTCGATCTCCGCAACCCCGAGCCATTCGAGAGTCAATATCCGCAATACGCCCCGCGGTTACATTTTTTTTCTTCGTCTCCTCCGTTTTCCATATTAGTTTCGCTCCTTCGCCTCAGCTTTACATTGTATCTAGCACTCGAGACGAGTGCTAGCGGAGAGCGATGTAGTAGGGATATAGGTAGGAGGGTCTAAGGACTGTAAGGACGAGGACCTTTAAGGACTGGAAGGACGAGGACCATAAGGACTGGAAGGACAAGGATATATGTGTCTGTTTTTTTTTACTTCTGTGTTTTTACTACCGTCACTTGGCTCACAGGAGCTCGCCTTAGGAAGGGGGATGTACTGTCACGGCACTAACCTGACGCGTTGTTATGGCTACGCGTATGCATGAGCACGGACCTGACCCCTAAGCAACACGTATATATACCTGCCTCGTCTCCTGTACATAGATCCTCACACGACATCGTTTGTCAATAATACACAGTTACAGTTACCTCGTTGACCCTCTGCACGTACTGTGACAATTGCTGAGTACGAAGGAACAGATAATAATAGTAATAAACTTAACTTAAAATCTATTAACGAGGCAATGGAAGCTTTTATAATTAATATTAAGTTACCGACAGCATCTCTAACCTAAGAATAGACTAAACTGTTCCTTACCTCTTTTGGAATGATACAGCATAAAGGAGCTATTAATACTATAACTAACTTAGCAGACCAATTCTTTACCTATACAATTACCGGCAGTAATTTAATTGCTTACTATAATGACCCAGACCTATTTGCCTATGTTGCTACTAGCTAGTATATATCTGACAAGTTCTACGGAGTAATAATTAACACTGGAGCTTTAAAGAGATTAATAGTAGGTTATGGACAATACCTTGTATATAGAAAGACCCATAATACCATTATCGATACCTTAAAGGCTGGCGCTATTAACGTCTAGTTTAGCATCAGTTCTACCTCTTCTATTGGCTCCGTTATAGTTAATACACTAGTTGGCAACGTTGAGTTTTACATTATAAAGGCCGACACACCCTTCCTACTATGCCTCGCAGATATAGATATACTAAAGGTCTATTATAATAACCTTAAGAATGTCCTAGTTACCCTAATAAAATTGGTGCCAGTGGTTTACTAATTTGGTTACCCCTTTTTATTATAGGAAGAGTTACTGCAGTTATTTATAACCTACTTGTTTAATTAAAACCCTTGCTACCTAACTACTACTAAACTCCGCTAACTTCACCGTTACTTTGGACATCTATTGGCAGATAAGCTATATAAGGTACTAGAACGCTCTGGCCATGATAACATTAACAAGCAGGCTATTAACTACCTTACTAAGTACTATTTCCACTGCTAGAAACACGGCAAGTCTCCCAGACGGTTTAAATTTACACTATAAGAAGACTAAGATTCCGATTTTAACCATTCTATTTTTGTTAATATTATGTATATTAATAGGAGTCCTATTCTCTACGTAATTAATAAAGCTACTAGATTTTAAGCTGCGAGATAGCTATGTAATACCTCCGCAAAATATACCTGGGACATTCTATAACTATGTTGGATTAATACCTATATTGGACCACCTGACTATATTACCTATAACACTAAGAAGAACTTCGCAAGCAAGGAGTTTTGACAGCATGTTATAGCAATGGCTATATTAACTAAGAGCGTCCCAGTGGAAGCTTACTAGTTTATTAGAATAGTAGAAAGAGCTTATCTAATACTACGCTGAGCATACTAGATAATTATGGAGGAGCTATAGGACTTAGGAATAACCAAAGAACTGGCCTTATAAATGGCGGTAAAGGCCGCTAATAATATAGCTAGCCTAGATAGCTTAGTCCCAACACTTCTTATTTTTAGTGCCTACCCTTATATAAGCAAACTTGACCTATTAGCACCCTCTATTATACAGCAAGCGGCAGCTATAAAGAAGGTAATAGAGGAGATCGCAAGGATTAGGGTAAAGAAGTAAGTTAACAATACACTAAACTAATAAAATGGTCTATCTGTCACCACAATCCACAACCTCCCCTTTAACTTAAACGTGCTTATATAGCGTAAAGGCAATACTAGATAAAGCGGTAGATAGACTGGCCTATTTAAGTTGCTTAGAATTAATAGAGAAATATATAAGGTATAACTCCCTAGTGGACCTACTAACTTTAGGACTATAATAGTAAAGCCATACCTATAACCTAAACTAGAAGAACCTAATAAGGAACTAGAGAAGGAGCTATTTAAAGAATTAACTAAGGAACTAACTAAAAAACTAACCAAGGAACTAATAACTACTATACCCCTCTAAAGATTAAAACGGACATAATGATCGCCAATAAAGTCCTAGCAAAACATTATAGACGTATTAATATTTATTAATAACAGCCCGACGAAACCTAATACTATAACCCTTAAGTGCACCTCACCGTTATTTATAGAGTCTCGACATAAGGAGATAAATAGTTTACTTAAGAAAGGCGTCTTTAAGTTTATTAATACAGCAGACGTTCTAAAGGGAGTTAGAATCTTTAACTCCCGGTTTGTTAACAAGATTAAGAATACTGGAATAAATAAGGCCTTCAAGAAGTCTAGACTGGTTATATAAGCCTATAATAACTATAGCAAAGATCTGGTCTTAATACAATCACTAACTATTTAATATGTTAGCTAGAGAATTATCCTAGCACTTATGGCAACCCTATAAAGAAATAAAAGAAGACTAGCCTCTTTATACCTACGCAATATTTTATAAGCTTATATATAGTCTAGTATTTACCTAAATAGAGACTTCTTTATACGCCTACCACCAGAACTTAAACTAAAGAATGGATCAATTCTAAGAGTTATTAAACCACTCTATAGTATCCCAGAAGCCGGTAACTATTGGTTTAATATATACCACCGCCACCACCTTAATAAGCTATAGATAAACTAGTTAATATACAACCCTTGCTTATTATATACAAATAGTAATAGCTTTAGAATTGTAGGATTATAGACTAATAATATACTATTCCTTACTAATAAAACCTTTGCGGAGGCTAAAGAAGTTAGGCTTTAGAAGGCAAACTTCCTAGTAAAAGAAAGAGAGAAGCTTACACTAAATACCCTAATTAAGTTTAATAGAGGCTATATTAGGCAAAAAAAGGACTTAATAGCCCTTACCTAGGAACATTAATACCAGAACCTAAAGTTAGTCACTATAAAGGTTACAGACCTAACTAGCTCTAGAGGGGAAGTCCATAAGGCAGTCACACTAAAGGACTAGTACGTTGCTTAGAGAGCAAGAGGAGCCTATATTACTATAGTCTACTAACCAGAAGCTGCCTTTAACCTCTTATTTACAGCACAAGTTATTAATCTAAAGGAGGAGCACGCGAAGCAGCTTAATAAGCGGCTATAGTGGCAGATTGATAATCCTTTAAAAGGGCTCCGTTTTGTATAACTCAATACTAGTAAAGACTCCCTTAGATTAATAATCTTTATAGACTTATCTTTCGCAAATAACTATAACCTCTTATCCCAAATCGGCTTTGTTATTACGCTTATAGACAAAAACAATAAGGCTAATATCCTCTACTGGTTATCTATTAAATACAAGCAAGTTATATAAAGTGTCTTAGCATCTAAGTTATATAGAATAGCCCATAAATTTAACACCGGAGCTGCAATTAAAGCAACTATTAAGAAAATCCTACAACTTGAATAACTACTGGTCATCCTCTATACTGACTTAAAATCTCTATATAACTGCTTAGTCAAGCTTAGGATAACATAAGAGAAACGACTTATAGTTAACCTAATATGTCTACGATAATTATACAAAAGAAGAAAGATAGCAGAGATTAAGTGGATTAACGGAAACAGTAACCCTGCTAACGCTATAACAAAATCAAAGCCCTGCCAGGCGTTAAAGGACCTAATTAATATAAATACAATCAAGCTACAGGTTACCGAGTGGGTAGAGAGAGGAGAAGACACAAAGGTAGGAACAGAGAGCATAAAGGTGCAAGGATAGTTGCTAAGGCGCTAGTAGTAAGCGAGCCAATAGTAATTTTCCATCCCTAGGATGGAAAATTGTAATTAGTCACTTCAACTATATAGCAGAATTTGGCAGAATCTAAGCGGAATATGGCAGAATTTGGTAGAACTTAATGGAATTTAGTAGAATATGGCAGAATTCAGCAGAACTCAAAGGGACCTGGCAGAACTTGGCAGAATTTGACAGGAGGCGTGCTTAAGCACCATTAAAAACTAAATACTCCCAGTGTCTGAACGAAGTTGTCTATAACTAATTGGGTTAGTTACGTGAGCTAAGCGAGCTCAGGAAATCCACTAAATTCCACCTGTAGAATAGGAGAATCAATAAGCATCAATCAAAATCAGTTACCACCCATACTATTGCAATAGCATTACGTATCACCGGAAGTGATACCGACAATAGTTTTTTGCGTACGGTCTATGGTCCTTTTAGTCTCTTCTAGTTAAAGCTTATATAGGGTAAGTATCCCATTTCTAGCTAAATAGGTGCAAACCCTATAGAGTTATGGAGTAGGGTTGCCTGGGCGTAGTTTATTATAGGTAGTAGTTTGCTCTAGTTATCCTAAAAGTAGTTAATAAAGGGCCGGAGTCTCTGGTCTAAGTATTAATTTATAATCTCTGTCTAACCATCTATCTAGGGATGGTGTACTATAGAGAGCTTTAGCCTAATGCCTAGGATCTAGGTAAACTTATTCTAGAAGGCTAATATAAACTACGGCCTATAATTGGATATAATAGTATCTGGTAGTCCGTAAATTTGGTAGATATAGTAGATATATAGTTAGGCCGCCTCTTTAGCATCAATATTTTTATAATAGGGGATTAAGAATAGATGCTTACTAAAGTAGTTAACTAGGATTATAACCATATTATATCCGTCGCGGTTTATAGGTAACTTATAGAAGTCTATAAAAATATGCTATTAGGGGCGTTCTAGTATCAAGAGTGGCTTTAATAGCCCTAGGGTCTTATCTTGTGGAATTATAAACCTACAGCAGTTGTTACAGTTCTGTACATAGCGGTTAATATCCATAACCATTCTGGGCTAGTAGTAGCGGTTGCCAATAATTCTATAGGTTTTTTTTTTCTAAGGCGGGCCGTAGAGACCTAGGTATATACTTTAGCAATAAGCCAAGTCCGTAAATTCTGTTCCTTTGCCACCACTAGCCGTTCCCGGTGCTTAAGTAGTCCGTTTTTAAGGGACCATAGGCTAGTAGCATCCTTTACCTTTTTATGGTACTCCTATAGAGAAGGGGCCGTACAGTTTGCTTCCAGCAGTTTATTAATAAGGTTAAGTTCTATAGAGTTAATAGGATATATCTTAGCGTCTAAAGAGTCTATATTTAGCTCTACCTATATCTAGGGGTTAAGGTGCTCTAGTTATAATAATATCTGGGTCCGTAATAAGATCTTTATAGCTATTTAGTTATCTAGGTTCTATTCACGCCTTATAAGGGCGTCCGCATAATTTATAGCGCCTGGCCGGTATATAATTAGGAAGTTAAACTAGGATAGAATATCCGCCTAGCGTGCCTGCCGGGCCGTAAGGGCCTTTATTGTTATAAAATATTCTAAGGCCTTATGATTGGAGACTACCTAGATAGGCTTAGGGGTCCCTTTTAGCTATGCACATTAGTGCTAGAAGCTAGAGATAATAGCTAGCATTTCTTTGTTATAGATATAGTAGTTTAGTTTAGCATCTACTATAGTCTTTAAATAGTAAGCAATAGGGTGCCATTCTCCGTTAGGTTGCTTCTAGGAATAAACGCCGGCTATTATACTGTCTAAGGCATTAGTTTCTAGCATAGAGGGCCGTTCTAGGTTAAAGTGGGTAAGTAGGGGAGTAGAGACTAGTTGTTTCTTAAGCTTATTAAAGGCCTGCCTATATGCGGTGTTAAAGTGGAAGTACTGGTCCTTTTGGGTTAGGCGGCTAAGGGGCTAAATAATCCTACTATAGTTTTTAATAAAGTGTTGGTAAAAGTTACAGAAACCTAAAAAGGACTATACCCCCTTTATAATTCTTAGGGGAACCTATTGGTTAATTATAGCTATCTTTTCTAGGTCTGCCTTAATTCTATTTATACTAATAATAAATCCTAGGTACTTTGTACGCTTAACACTAAATTCCAATTTCCTAATATTGGCCTAGAGGCCAGCCTTGCAGAGCTGTTATAGGACCTTATAGATGTGCTCTTTATATTCTAATTTATTCTTAGAGTAGATTATAATATTATCTAGGTAGGCCGTGTAGAAGTTATTAAGGTAGTTAAAGAGTATATTGTTTATGTATTACTGGTATATAGCTAGTCCGTTAGTTAGTCTAAAAGGGAGTACTTTATATCTATATAATCCGTAACGGGTCCGGAAGGTAGTAAGATCTATAAATCTAAGGTCTATTCTAATTTAATAAAAGGCTTAGCGGATATTAAGCTTTATAAAGATCTTAGCTCTACTTATTTAAGCTAGTGTCTTATTAAGTAAAGGCAGCAGATAGCGGTCCTTGCGGGTTATACTATTTAGTTTATAGTAGTTAATATAGAAACAGAGTCCTCTATTTAGCTTTTTAGTAAAGAGAATTAGTATAGCAAAAGGGGCTTGGCTAGGCTTAATAAATCCCTTATATAGGTTATTAATAAGGTACTGCTTAATAGCCTATAATTCAATAATAGATTGCTGATAAAGGGGGGTATAGCTAAGGGAGTCTTCCTTACCTGGTTCGATCTTAATCTTGTGGTTATATAGTTAGTGAGGCGGAAGCATATCCAATACTACTTTAGAGAATACGTCCTTAAACTTCTGGTATTAATAGGGTAGTTTTTATTCTACTAGCTCTTTATCCATAAGCTCGCTTTCCTATCCACTAGGCTCGCCTTCCTTTTCTGCAATTATTTAATTAATTTTATATAAGCTGGTTGTAAAGGTAATAGTATTAGGTTAAACTAAGTTTTAGTAGAACCCTACAGCGCCAATACAGCAGATATTAATTAGTGGGAGGTCTATAGGTTTCCTTATAGGCTTTTATTAAATCATATTTTGCGGTATAGGGTTTATAGTCTTCCTTAGCTTACATTCTATTTTTTATAAGTTGTCCTTCTGGTCTATTTATTTAGTACAGTGTCTAATATTCCTTGCTGTTCTTTATAGCTATATAGGGCCTAGTCTATTTGGCTAATTACTAGCTTCCTAGGTCCCTAGTATTAGCGGTATAATATTAGTAGTCTAGGAGCGTTGTAGTATACGGATCTATTATGGATTAAGCTATATATCTTTTTTAAATGCCTAGTCCCTATATATAGCATCGGCCTAATAAACGGTGTCTATCTATAGCCGTATAAGGTTTTCTATTGTAATACTAATTTCCTTTATAAAAGAAGGTATTAGGGGTAGGGTTTTAGGCTAGATAAGCCGTCTAAATAGGCTAGCCATTTTCTTCCTAAGATTATATTATAGCTTCCTAGGTCCATAATAAGGAAGGGGGCGTTATACTACCTTTATCTGTTAACACGGAGGTAAATCCGTAAAATAGTTATAATAGGTGGCCCTATCTATCCGTTATACCCACAAATAGGAATTGGTTTAGGCAGTTCTTTAAGGGGTGCATTTAGAAAATTAGCCAGCTTTATAGTATACTAGGTGTCTATTAAGGTAAAGATATTTATTCTAGAGTTAGCTAAAGTAGAGGTTAAAACTTAATATCTATTACGGAATAAAGTATAAGGGATAGTGCAGCTTCTTCTACTAATTAGCCAACCTAGATTAATATATAATATATTAATCCCTTTTAACCCTAGAGAGGAGTCTTTCTCTAGAGTTCCTCTTTTTCTAACTCCGTACTATTCTTCTGGATTAACAGAACCTTACCCACTTTTGCGTTTATTAGGCAATTCTTTATAATATAGCCCTTCTGGCCATAAAAGAAGCAAGCTCCCTAATTACTAAGGGCCTATATATAGGGGTTACTGTATATAGGCCAAGCATTCGCTAAACCCACAGTAGGACTAGCTACATAGCTAGCTGCTAAACTAGCGGCGGGCTGTATGGCCGGTGCTGTAGGGGTTGCAGATCTTACTAGGGCGCTGCAGCCTGTTCTTATAGTATATATATTCTGGTTGGCAGAGCTTCTAGTCTTATACCGCTTAGTACGTACCTTAATTTAACGGAGGCCCTAGTTAATAGCTAGGCATTAGTCCATAAGTTCCTTAAGCGTCTATACGGTAGTATAAACTAGCAGTATAGCGCGCTGTAGGTCTAGGGTAAGCTTATTAAAAAGGTTTAGTATTAGATCTCCCTAGGGGATTTAAGCCTGTCCGGCTAGGTGTAGAAAGCGGGTCTAAAAGGCTAAGAAGGTCTCCGTTGTTTTTATATTTAGGCTTTTATAATTAAGCCGGGTGTTCTATACTTTAAAGGGGTCCTTATAAATAGAAGATAAGTGGTTAATTATCTCTTCTTTAGAGAGGAAGGGGTCTGCTAAGTCCTAGGCATATTACGGATATAGGTGTGTCTATATATTACTACCGGTGCGGCTAAAGACATATACCATTTTAGCTTAGGTATTAGGAAAGTAGTCCGTATTAACTTTAAGCTTATCCTGCAGTTAAAGCTTCCAGTTATTAAATATAGGGTTAGTTCCATCTATAAGCAATAGGGGGTCTACAACCTTTACAGATCGCGACGATGCTAATAATGTATATTAGGCTAGGGCCTTAAGGACTATAGCAAGCCTCTAGGTGTTCAATAACCCATTACTAGGCATAGGGGTGTCTCTAGTTTCAAGCAGCTCTCAGAGCCGTTCGATTTCAGCATTAGCTACTACAACCTCTTCCTAGGGGGTTGAGACGGCGACTATTTCACCATTAGAGGTATTTGCGGGTCCTACAGTAGCTTTACCAGCTGCTGTGTTTCTTGGCATAGTGGTGGGGGTACTGGGTAATTTCCGGTGTTTGTTTATTTTCTAGGGTTCTGGTCCATACGTGTCCTATTTTTTAGGTTTCACGTTCTGTTCGTATTCTTTTAGTTCTTGGGTCTGTCCTATCCTTATAGTCCTAGTAATGTCCTTAGGGTCCTATTCTATGTCCTTGTCCTATTTGTGGTCTTATAGATATATTTAAGTTCCTTCTCAGGAAGAAATAGTAGACGAGCTTTGGATAATATTAGCGACTTAGTTAATTAAGGCACGAGCACGGTAAGAGGGACGCGCAAGCCTGTACAATTGGTAGTCTATAAACGAGGATCCAAAGCTAGAGAAAGGAAAAGAGAAGAAGGGTAGCGGTGCTCGAGGTTTTATACGATCGTCTGGTCACGTGACTGCGACTGTCTGAAACAGTAAGAAACTGTCTGCGATTGTCCGCCACAATCCACCGTTTTCCACTAGCGCCGTAACAGTAAAAGGCTAATACCTTACTAGTACCTATAAAGCACTCAATTAAGCTTATAGCCAATTAAGAAACTACTAGCGAGGATAACATTAAAAGATACCAGAGTATAGTTAGTTTAGTTATATTTCCTATAATAGAAACAAGGCCAGATATCGCCTTTATGGTATTAACAGTAAGTCGTTTTGCCTATAATCCTACCTCTACCCATATAACGGCCATAAGACTTATCCTTCAATACCTGGCCGGCTTGCTTAATAGAGGAATTACCTATAAAGGCGATAAGAACCTAGACCTTACACCAATTAGCTTTAGTAATGCCAACTAGGGACAAGACAAAACTACAAGACGCTCTATATTGGGCTTTATATTTATATTAAACGGAGAACCAATTTTATGGAAATTAAAGCTACAAGCTACCGTTTCACTATTAACATATTAATCAGAGTATACTGCTCTAACGGCTGCAGTAAAAGAGGCTATATGGCTTCAACTTTTACTTACCAAACTAGGCGTACTAGACTAGAGCGAATAGTACGCTAGGATCTTAATTAAAACCAACAACCAAGCTGTAAAAGCGTTGGCTAAAAATCTAGTTTAGCATGATTAAATAAAGCATATTAACATCCAGTTTTACTACGTAAGAGATAAGATAAATAGTAACAGGATTAACCTTATATACGTTACTTTAATTAATATAGCGGCCGACGGCCTTACTAAGCCTCTCATAGGTCCTCAGTTCTACGCCTTCCTTAAACACCTTCGGATAGTGTAGAAACTCAATTAACTACACTAGGCCTTAATAGGAAATCAGTACACAATTAGTAGATTCTTAAAGAGTGCGCTAAACGACGCCTTAAGGTGTAACAGTTCACCAGCACTACGCTGAGACACAAGATCGTCGCCTAAGAGGCTCCGAGACATGATCGACGCTACCCTTGTATGTCTCGGATATGGTCAATATTGAGTCATAGACTTCGGAGTTCGGGGTCTACTTTCATGTATTTAGTTCACTTGATTTCCATAGATTTACAATAAAGTCGCTCACTCAATTCTCCCACACTTGCACTGTTACATAAGGCCTTAAAACGAGCGACAGAACTTAACCTTAATCTACCAACCTACCACTTAAACCTACTACCCGAACCTACCACCTGAATCCAACGGCCGCAACATTAGGGAGGGCTCATACCGGTAGGAAGAATAGACATACTTCAGGAGAGACACAGGGTAAGGCTACAGGGCCTCTAGAGCTTTATGGGCAATGTAGAATACCTATGGGGAAGTGCTGCTAAAATTTTAAGAGACGTTTTATGGAGCACTTGTTCTATCTTAGAGGAACTCCAGCAACCCTTATTAAGCAACCCTACACCCTTATATACAGTGTATATAGCGATATCGTTGACTGAGCTTAAGGGAGGGTGTTGGAAAACAAGCCCGCAACGATATCACGTGATGAGACTTGTGGGAGACATCTCTTGGCAGGAATCTAACCAATCAGACAACTTCGACCGTCGGTCGAAGTTCCTCGGAATCTCTTCAACCACCTATATAGAAAATAAGCAATACACAGAGATTTAGCTCCATAGCCTCAATTCAACACTATGGCTACAAAGAAGCATTGGAAATTTAAGTTTTATGAAAATGGACCGAAGGAGACCGGCTCTGCCGGCTAGACACTGAGTATCGAGAGTTCACAATCAAGGAAAGGAAGAAAGACCACCCAAAGCTACTTACTACCTGATTCAGCTATCGACCCTCCGATAGTGGTACAACAAGGTCACCGTGCGTCCAAAGTGAGCTCAAATCCTCGAGCAGACGATCCAAACTGTACAGTTTCAGCCTTAGGCTCAGGCTCCGGTAGTGGCTCCAGAACTGTCATCTCCCCCAACGGAACAGACGCAATTGAGTCGGTGTCCGACTCTGAACCAACTGGCATAACCTCGATCTTCGGAGCTTGTTGATGTATTTCAGTCTTCTCGACAATGGGCATCTTGGTGGACTTCGAGGCTTGGGGTTGCTTCGAAGGTGGCATGTCATTGTCTTCCAAATCCAGCATGACGATACGTCCGTCCTCTTCCTCGTCCGATTCATCCTGCGGCTGATTGTGCGAAGCAGGAAATAAATTCTTTGGTTCTGCGGCAAGCGGAGTTCGTGACATAGATGGCATTGCTTGTGAATTGGATAGCTCACGCACTGGAGCTGGACGATCTGGTAGTTCTATTTTGCTTGGTTTCCAAGGAACGTCCTCTTCCTTTGCCTCTGTGTTGATCTTTCCCTTTTCTCTTCTCTTCTCTTCCTTCTCCTTCTCCTCAGCGACCTTGAGTGCTGTCACCTGCTCTTCCACCTGCTTCGCATCTACGTCCTCAAATCCAATCCTTCTAAGGATGGTTCCGACTAGATATCGGTACCGGTTATGCCCCGTGACGAGTGAACTCATATCAACGTTCTGAATCCCATATACGCCCTTCACCTCTTGAAGACCAGCGACTCCAAGTTGAGCCTTGCTTGTCCTGTAGAGGAAGCCTAGGATGAAGTCTTCGGTGCTGTAGACATTGACGACCCTCGCAGAGACGACTGCCCGGATCCGCCGCCAGGCGCTGCTATCGGGGGGAGTAGGCGCGCCCATGAGGACAACAGATTCCACTAGACCAAACGCATTCTGCTCTGCTAACTCCAGCAAGCAGGAGTATATGACTCGAGCACCTAACGAGTATCCTACTAAAGTCACCGGCCTCTCGCCCTGAACTTTGCTGATGAGAGCGTGAGCGAGGACCTTCCCAGCCTTGTCACTCCTTGCCACGGCCACTGAAAAAGGATTATCAAGCACGCTTGCTATCTTCAAAAGTCCAATTGGCCACAAGCCAGCGGACAGAGCGCCCAGGAGAGTCCGTCGGACTATCTCAAATTTAGCACCTTCCCAAGCATAGCTTTTGAGGACACCTGTGAGCGATGTTCCAAGGCGGAGGAGTGCGTCAAGTTCCCAGCGGAGAGCAAAGGGCTCGATTCCGGAGCGATTTAGGACATCCCATGGCTTTACCACATCAGAAGAGGATTTTAGCCAACCGCTTATTCCGATGGCGACACGGAGCCTGTGCTGTTGCTGCTGCTCTGGATCCTGAAGAGAGAGGACATCGGCGCGTTCAGTGGGGTATTGACTTGCTAGTTTGTAGGAAGCTGAAGGTATTATTAGTTATGCTAACTTGTTAATAGGGCTCGACTACGCATGGCGGGCCACGTATGGGTATGCATAGCGGGAAAGGTGCATACCACGTATAGGGATGAATCGAAAGTCTTCTACTTCTTTCGCGTACTGGTCCATCATTCGTCCTGTCATCTTTCCACCGTACGCCCCAAACAGCGTTCCTACAAGGACGCCACTACCTGCAAGAGCACCCAGATATCCGGATATGACTGTAGCGCCTAACCCCAGTCCTCCCATGACCGTACCGACACCTGCGGCAAGCAGTGGCGCGGCTAACCCTCCAGTCACACCAATGAGTACAGCACCACCAACAGTGGCAAGTCCAACTTTCCATTTTCGTGCTGCAGAATCATCTGCGGCTTTCTTTTTAGTCGACTCGTCAGCATCCATGTGCGATGCAGCTGTAGCAAGGAGGCCCTGAGCTACCGATTTCTCGTGTTCCGCTAGAGTATCAACGCTAAGTTGAAGGCTTGACGCGAGATGCAGAAGAAGGACCCGGGAATGAGCGGGATAATGTTCAAGACTAAGCAGGAGCAACAGGAGGCAATGGAGAATGAGAACACGTTTCGGCTCATCAAACTGGGCGAGGCGGGTGAGGACTGGAGTATAGCTAGTCTGCTGGTCTGGGCTATTTTCCTTATTCTGATCTTGATTCTCTCCACCGACTTCGCCCGCTGCCCAATCCCAGTGCTGCTTGTCTCTTTTCTGCTTCTCTGCAGCTTCTGCAACCTCTTTTCGTTTTGCTTTCGCCCGACGAACAACCTCCCCTCTGACAGCCACGACGTCGCATATCCGGTGCATAACTCCAGCCCTCCACTTGTCGAAGAATGTCAGGGCGGCTCGCCGCAAACCCTGCATCTGCGCCGAGGATATCTCCCTCTCTCTTTGCTTTCTTGCTCTTTCCGCAGTAGCGGCCGCATCATCTTCTGGGCTGTCGAAGCTGATCAAGTTCTCTTCCGCGGGAGTCGGGCTTGGGAGGGGGCTTGGGGTTGCCGAGGAGGGGCAGTTGGTTTGCGAGGCATCAAAGGTCGCGGCGAGGTCACTGCGCATTGCATCCGTGCAGAGCAGCACGAGAAGGGCGAGCTCGGTGCGAAGGGCAGGCGTGTCTAGGATAGAGGTGAGGGAGGCTCCATCATCGGCCTTTGCAGGGACTTGAGCGTCGGCATTCGAGGCCCAGTTCCCTAGTTTAGAAAACATTTTGTGGGACAGTATAGCTATTTCAGGGGGGAAACAATGGTTTGGGAAAGCTTGGTGAGTGGGAGAGGTAGTGGGGAGAGAAGACGTTCAGAATCTCGCTGCAGCAAGGATCCAGCTCCTTTCGCGTGGAGGCTGTGCCGCAATCGCACAGAAATCTCAAAATTGCACGAGGGAATGGATTGGTGTCTTTTGGAATCAAGAGGGACGTTGATTGGCTCTGGATGTATGGCTATGGCATGTTTGTGATATTTGAACACAAACTGTCCCAAATAAGCCGATCGCGAAAAAACGTGAGAGCGCGATATTAAGTTCGGCTGCACGGTTACCTAGCCCGACGGATTGCTTTTGCAGGGTTCCGGGGCCGCCAAGATATCTTGCATCAATCTTCATGTCAAACTTGCCTACCTCTCTTCTCTTGCTTTGCCTAAACATTGATTTCGAGATGGCGATATCGCCAAACTGTTCTGTTATCTGCAATTTATACAACCTTGGAATGTATCCTGGCACATTCTCTTTCAACCTCGGCAGCTTTGGTCATCGCCGAGGGACGAGTAATCCCTACTGAGGCCCTCATCATGTAGCTTTATAGCTCCTAGATATATGCCTTCAATTTACTTACCTCCCCCTCTTCCATTTATCCCCGCGAACCGTCGCCATCCTCTCTATTGCCTCAAACATGCCTCACGAAACCCTCACCCGCTCCGCAGTTACATCACATAACACTGCAGACTCCCTCTGGTGCATAATCGACCACAAAGTCTATGACCTCTCCGACTTTCTCGACGTCCACCCTGGCGGCTCTGTTGTGCTCGAACAGGTCGCAGGCACCGATGCCACCGAAACCTTCTACAACCTTCACCGGCAGGAAGTGTTGGAAAAATACTCGTCGCTCTGCATCGGCGTGCTCGAGAACGAGAAACCCGAGGTGATCGTGCCAAAGCCAGGTGATCTGAGTCCGGTGCCCTATGCGGAACCGCTCTGGTTGCGTCCGCAGTTCAAGAGCCCGTATTTCAATGACAGTCACCTCAGACTGCAGAAGGCCGTGAGGGAATTCGTGGATACGCATGTTACGCCTGAGGCGCAGGTCAAAGAGAAGGACGGCAGCTACATTAGCCAGGAGCTCATCGATCGCATGGCGCGAGAGCATGTCCTAGCGATGCGACTGGGTCCTGGAAAGCACTTGCACGGCAAAGTACTGCTCGGAGGCGTGAAAGGCGAAGAGTTCGACTACCTGCATGATTTGGTCCAGACGCAGGAGTTCGTGAGGAGCAATTCAAGAGGCTTTCAGGATGGTAATATGGCGGGAATGGTGATCAGCTTGACGGCTGTGCTGCAGTGGATGGGGAATAAAGAAATTAAGAATAGAGTTACGGAGGAGGTACTGTCAGGGAAGAAGAATATCTGCTTGGCCATTACGGAAGCTTTCGCAGGAAGCGATGTTGCCGGGCTTCGCACTACAGCAACTAAAACGCCAGACGGAAAACACTACATAGTCAACGGCACGAAGAAGTGGATTACTAATGGCATGTGGTGCGACTACTTTGTTGCTGGCTGCAGAACAGAAAAAGGATTCTCGGTTCTGCTCATATCAAGAGGAGAAGGTGTTGAGACGAACCCGATCAAGATGTCCTATTCCGCGGCAGCGGGAACTGCATTTGTTGAATTCAATAATGTAAAGGTTCCGGTGGAAAATCTTCTTGGCGTTGAACACGACGGATTTATCGTCATCAGTGAGTGGTGCCGACAAATAAGCTTCGAATGACACTGACACTCAAGCAGTGAGCAACTTCAACCATGAACGGTTCATGATGTGCTGTGCTGTGATAAGACAGTCCAGGACCGTTGTGGAAGAGTGTTTGAAATGGTGCAACCAAAGAATAGTTTTTAGGAAAAAGCTCATTGAGCAACCGGCGATCAGGCAAAAGTGAGTGGAATTGAGCTCTTTCTCTTCAATTGATTGTTAGGGGAGTCCTTTCTTTGCGAATGCTTCCCAATATGGACTGCTGCAGTTCTCTAGCAGCACCCCGCAGCATCACCCCACAAGAGCAGCTCCAAGTGTTCTCCACGGATCCGGGGGCATCTGAATATATGGACGGCATTGCCTCAAGCAGTTCGTTAGGATACTCTAGCTGACTTGGAACTTAGACTAGCGAAGATGATTTCCCACGTTGAAGCCAACCAAGCCTGGCTCGAGCAGATTGCATACCAGATGTGTTCGATGAGCTACGCGCAACAATCTAAATTACTTGGCGGCCCCATTGGACTTTTGAAGTCCTTTGCTACCAGGTCAGCGCACGAAATTGCTGACGGAGCGGTCAACATCTTCGGTGGACGCGGTCTAACTCAAACTGGCATGGGAAGAGTAGTGGAGCAATTCCATCGCACATATAAATTCGATGCGATTCTGGGTGGTACAGAGGAAATATTGGCGGATCTGGGGGTGAGACAGGCGATGAAAGGCATGCCGAAGAGCATGCTCTAAATGTATTTGCTAGAAGTTGGGTTTATATCACATAACGCCGTATGCGGGCTCGCATCCAGCTAGCAGGGCGGTTAAACAAGTCGGTTGGGAAAAAGCAGTGCTTGTACCAAAACAGTCCCTACACGTGTTGAGGTGGGCATGGTGGACATGGCGGACAGGCGGATATGGTAGTGAAGAGCGGGTTGCTTGTCGTGCTTGTGCATGAGAAATCCGCTCTCGGCCTCGAGATCGTCGTGGCCTCATGAACCACCAACACAGCCGATACGTGTCAAAACGGCTGGCACTAGGGAAAGCGGTCCGGAGGCTGAGGCCGAAGCCAAGAGCTGGGGAGTACAATGCAGTGCTCAGGAGAAGTCACTAGCAGTCACTCGCAGCGGATTTTACTTTGAGGTCAGCGTCGACGGGCATCATGTGCCGTGCCGAAATCACAACACCAGCGCTGCAAGAGGAGCGTGAGGCGCCAGACGGCGCTTCGCTGGCTGTTCCTGCGGCGCTGAATGGGCGCATGGCAGCGGTTGGAAGCCCGCAGAAGGCCTAGATTGTGCCTAGCATCCTGCGAACGCTGCATGGGCCGCTGGCTACAAGACAGCCATCCGCCGTCACCAATCTTGTCATCATTTTGCCAGGGACTCATCCACCTCACCCTTTCGCCTTGCGCCGATTCATCCGCACGTCCCAACGCCGCGCCATTTCTGCTTATTCGCTCCTACGACCTACATAAGCCCGAGCTTGCCTCTTGATTTTCTCTTGTTCTATATAATTCCATTGCTGAACAATCTCGACCCGACGCCGCGACTATCTCTGTCTTATCTAAATATTGTCTTCTTACAAAGCGCCAGCACCCTGTCGTCATCGCACAATTGCCCTGCTGCCAAAATGCGTTCCGACAGCATCTCCTCCATCGCCTCGACATCCTCCCCAGAATCCGAAGAGTCCTTTCAGATATTCGTAAAGAACATCGCCGGCGACAGTAAGGCACCTATCACATCCTGCTACCTAGAGTTCCATATGCTAACCTTTGTCCAGCAATACCACTCTCCATCCCAGCAAACACCTCAATATCGACTCTTCGGTCGTTGCTAGCTCTCCGAACCAACCTACCATTATCAGACCTACGTCTCGTCTTCGCCGGCAAGCACCTCTGTGCGTCAGAAAGCACACTCGCGGACTATAGCATCGCACGTAATTCCACACTACATCTCGCCCTACCGCTGCGTGGTGGCATGCCGCCCAAGAAAATCCGGTGCAGTTACAAGGACTGCAGAGATGCGGCGCAGCGCATCGTCGGCGACTGCGGCTTCTGCTCGGGTCACTTTTGCGGCAAGCACCGGCTGCTGGAGGACCACAAGTGCGAGGGACTCGAGGACTGTAAAAAGGAGAGCCATGAGCGAAATGCGGATAAGCTGAACTCGGAAAGGACGGTGGCAATCAAGGGAATATAGACATAATACGAAATTTCGCTGCAATATAGCATGGGAATCTGGACGGTTTAGGGTGGGCGAGATTTATTTTTTCATCTATGAGCGTTCTCGGGTTAGTTACCGGCGTTGATCTTCAGGGACTTCTTTTGATCCCTTGTCCTTGCCGCTTGCTGCGGCTCTTATTTTGAGTCATGTTGGTAGAGCAGCTGAGCTAGGGTCATGAGCTGGGTTTTGGGCTCGTGCAGTGGCCTGGCTCTATTGCTAGCTAGCTAATATTGATACATCCTCTTCGAAGCGTACTCCTTTTTCCTCACAGCCTTGCGCTTTGGACACTTGCACGCTCGGGATGATTGCTCGGTTCCATTATGCTTCAAAGTTATATTATTTTGGACCACCCAAAGCATTCGAATACATATTTTAATATTTTACTCTTAATTGAGAAAAGGTCGCGTAGCATGGGTTTGCGATGAGATCCTGCCTGGTCACGCGATCATGCAATTACCCGCATTATCGGATACTTCATGCATCAACGCTTCCTAGCCATACGCTTAGGAACACGGCTGCAGTACTCCGAATTTGGATATTAATTGCTAGGATTGATGCGATAGGGCTGTCTGTCCTGCGCTTCTAGATTTTCTCAGCTCACCTGCTGTACGATGTTGATCTCTGGCGGTGGAGGCGAATTGAGACTGCAAACTTTTGTTTTCTGATGATGGTCCATCGAGACGTGCGAGGCTAGATCTGGCCAGGGAATAATTAATGTGTCGCGAGACATGAGCTGGAGTAATATACATCTCCATCTTCTTTTGTCAATACCAAAGAAATCCCTCGGAACAATTCGGCTTAGAGGTTGGTAAAATCCCTTGGAGTATCGCCATCTGCGGTCTCACGCATGCTTTTCTCCGGGCTTGTCCGGTTGAGTTCAACAGCGACAACTGACAGTGACAGCCTTGTGCGAATTTAGGCAGCGAAGGGTAGGAGGCCTTTAAACGTTTATTTTCGCAGCGCTAAGTACTACTAACTCCATTAGGATGTTCATCGCCGCAAAGCGGCTGTTCTCGACTCACTGATTGCCAGGAACACCTTCCTTGGGCTTGTTGGGAGGGACTGCAGGTATCGACGATTACGCAGGTCCTTTTTTTGTGGAAGGTTTGCCTTGTCTTCGATAGATGTCGCTGGTGAAAACCCGAAAGTCCGAAGTGGCACAGTGCAAACCATGTAAGATACATGTACACCTCAGCCGCTGAGTAAGACGGACCTCTGCTTGTTCATGCTTCATACTCTACCACTGTCGTTAGGCTTCCAAGCTACGTATCTCGCGCATCTCATTATGACGTTCTTTTGGCTAGATGGGCAAGTTGCCACCGAGTAAATTTCGGGTATGAAAAGCCTCCCCTTTTGAGAATAGCGAGGGGTTTTTTTTTCACTCTCTTTGCTTAGTTTGTTTTTCTCGTTTTTCTCGTTTTTCTCGTTTTTCCACTCCTGTTCTGCACTACGCAAATCTTCAGATGCATGTAAGAGCTCTCCGAGACATAATCCAACCAAGCCCTTTATTACAGTCTTACTCAAATCATGGAACGGCTTATATTTCAATGCCGGAAGCCAAAATGAAGACCACAGTGGTATTGATGGCCACAGAAGGACGGGAATAATGTTCTCACAATGTTTGGCGAGTAGCTTTTAACTGCTAGTCACTGGGTTTAGACCACACGGATCAACCTATCAGATACTGACGTTAGATTTTGACTTCTAAAGCATGTCAGCAGAATCATGCCGTGCCTGACTAGGCTGCATAATCTATTTTGCGGTTCTGACGACTGCTTAAGTTTCTGCCATTAAGGGACCTATGACATACGTTGAGTACGGCTGCAGCAGGCACGCCTGCTATGTTGGCATGTGTACTATGCTACCACTCATATGAGTCTTGTCATTCACCAAGAAATTCGATACATTAGACCTACCAATGAGCAGGTGTGCCACGGAAGGAGAGTAACCCTCGAAAGTTTGTTATCCCTTAACCCGAATCAGCGGGTTAAGGGATAATATCTTCAACTCCATATCCTCTAGGACGTTCTTAGTATTACGTGATAGCTTGGCATTGTCGCCATAGACCTTAAGTGATTGCATATCACTGCTAAGTCTAAATTATCCAAGAAACAGGCTCGATGTTTGCCGTGCAGTTCTTCAAGTCTTTCCGAGTTGCATTGCTAGTCATGATCCTATAAGATCTATTTTATAAGACTATCATGATGTGCGGCAGTCTTCTATGCGCGTAAAGACTTCTAGCATATTTTATTGTATAATTTTCAATTCAACTTTTTTTATAATAGTCGGGCGCCAAAAAGGCAGTGTTTATCTTTCGCCCGTACAGCACGAAATATAATTATTTCGTGAACTGTGTATCCTTTTCAACTTTGGCTTTTATTTATGCGTGGTTACTTTTGCCTTAACGATTTGACTTTCTCAGGACCTCCAGGATTTCAGTCCCCCAATACCCTTTCAATCTTTCTAATCTTCAAAAATACCACACTTCACAATCCTTTTGCGCAGAGGAAAGGCTTCCGAAAGCTCAAATTAGTTTACTTCTACTTACACCTCCTAAGCAGCCGTCGGCCGTGGAGTTTTCGAAGAAACCGACTCTCTAAACCTGACCTTCCTTATGGCTAAGCCATATTGTCCTAAGAGTTGGCAGGCCTTCACTTGCTGGTTAGGATGCTTCTCCCTAATGTTCAATAGCTGGGGGCTTATTATTGGTTATGGAACCTTCGCATCTTATTACCCGGGCTATCCTCTCAAAGGGAAAGATCAACTGCAGCCGAATCTTATCGGTTCAACCCAGTCTGGTTACTGGACTAGGGATGGCTTTTTTTTTTGTTACCAGCTCTCAAGGTAAGACTCACTTATTTAAATAAGAGCCGGATTTTTGGAGCTAATATTAGGATATGTAGTGTTGTCTACCTAGTTCATACATCGAAAGGGACTAGCGATCGGCGTCGTAGCGGATCGAGCGTTGGTGAGTGTGACATGACACTGCGTCTTGACACTGCGTCTTGACACTGCGTCTTGACACCTTAAGATTCGTTCCGAAACATCGTATGGAATACAATAACCGATATTCGTGCTATAGGTGGTGTAGTATCTCATCACGGCAATGGGGTTCAATAATACAGTCAGACTCTTGGCCACAGCCATTACAACTACCTCTATTTTCTCATTAATATTTGCCCGACCAAATCCTTAGCATTCTCACCCCGAGACGGAACAATGGATGAAGTTAAAAACCTGGGTTGATACCGAGGCTTTCAAAAACAAGGCATTCTGCTGGTTCATGGTCGCCATAGCCTTCCTCTGTTTCGGCTACTACGCCGTCTTGTTCAATTTTAGAAGAAGTAAGCATACCTTAATTGGAAACACCGTGTCACCCTTCAAGATCCTAACGGGCCATATCTCTGTAGTGGGCTGCGAAACGAGGCTTCGGCACTAGAGACGGCCACGAGAACCTCGGCGCCCCCTTTCCAAAAGACGCCATCCAAACCTTCTGGCTCCTCAGCATTCTGAACGGCTCCAGCACCACCGGCCGGCTGCTGATGGCTGTATGCAGTATGCAGCGACCGGTATGTTCCCCCACCCCCCCCTTTAAACTCCCCACCAACACCCAAGCCCATTCGATTAACCCAACCCTTCACCACCCTCAACAGCTTCGGCGCCCTAAACATCCACATCCTAACCACAACGCTCTCCTTCCTACCGATCCTCCTCCTCTGGACCCTCGCCTCCGCCATCCTCTTCGGCAGCGCCTCCGGCGCCGTCATCGGCCCGCCCCCGGCCTCCGTCGCCCACATCCTCGCCCCGCGCCCCGCGCAGCGGACTGGGCTGGGCCAGTGGACCGGCATGGTGTACAGCTGCGCGGTGGTGCTCAGCCTAGCGGGCCCGGTCGTCGTCGGCCATCTCATCACACACTATCGGAGCCATGTGCCCGTGCAGGTGTGGAGCGGGGTGTGCTTGATGGCGAGCGCAGGCTGCATGGTTGTTGCTCTGGGGTATTTGGACGCGGGAGAGGGAGAGGGCTTGAGGGGGAGGTTTTCGTGGGGAAAGGGAGGGAGGAGGGGGATCGTTAGCGCGGCGGCTTCGCGGGCGGCTTTGCTGTATGTTGACCCGACTGAGGAAGAGGAGAAGAGTGATGTGGAGGCTGTGGAGGCTGTGGAGAGCAGGAGGATACATAGTGTTTAAGTGTGGATGGTCGATTACGCTGGGGGTCGTTCGTTCTTGTTCTGATTAGCGTCGGATCGAGGAGTTACGGCGGTGATTGTCTAGACTCTAGACTCTGGATACTTTGCAGGATAAGTTGATTCTGGCGTTACTGGATCGGGAGTTTTCTCCTTCACGTTGTCTATGAGATACCAGAAGAGAGTGGACATTAATTCTTTATGAAAAGCACTTTCCTTGAATGGTTTATTGCTTAGGGGTATAGGAACGCGGGGATGGGAGATCTGTTCTCTGAATTAAATGCGTATTGAGATGACCGCCCTAACAACCGTGTACCCATAGATATGCTATGCTCTTATCCACACCAGATACAGCGCGATGCAGCTCTGGCGCCTCACAAACTACGATACCGGAAAAGAGGAAAAAAAAAACCCACTATTTACTAAACGCTGCACGTTACTAACAAGAAGGAACGCCTTTGATGCGGATTTCAATGACAAACTCTTCCGTATTACCGAGCATTCCAGATTCAGGATTAAGCACAGCAGAAGCGATGTAAACACCTACGTCTCCCGCTCTCGACTGGGCGTCTGCACCCCTGGCCTCTCCATATGACCTGCAACCTCCAGAACACTCATTGCACTCTCTCCGCCCTCCTTCACGGTCATGCCCATCATGCGTCGTGCGAGTTCCCGCTGCCCGTTCTTGATGGCATTCTCTTGAGATGAACCTGGGGTTTCCGGCGCGCTTGCCCCGCCGTCTGCATCGGAGTACGAGTTTGATCGAGAGTGAGCGTCAGTTTCGGATTCCGTGAGCTGCAGCCAGGACACGCTGGTACACCGTTTTGCGAGTCTCGTGGTCGTTTCGTCGACGGGCGCAAAATGTGTCCCACTTACTGTGAGTAGGTGTAGCATTTTGAGGATTTCGTCCCGTTTGTAGTACGGCGGGCGACGGATTTGGCTGTTTGCTAACAATGGATGGAGGACTCGTAGATAGGTGTGTCGCAGAGCGGCTGCAGGAGGAGAGTCTGAAGGTAGGTCGAGTAGGTTGCGAAGAATTACGTCGAGTAGGACGTGCAAGTCATTCGTGTAGAAATACTCGGCCGTCGAGTAAGACTGAAAGAGGAGATAGAGGAGCTTAAGGATTAGCAGTTGCAGCGATGTTTCGGATTCGCGGTTCAGGAGCAGGATGAGATTGCAGCCAAAGGTCTTGTAAGTCATGCCATGAGTTGACAAGGCTTTGATTACACGGTTGGTTATGGATGGTGACGGGGGGTTGTTGGGGGTAGGGGACGTAGACGCCACCATATATTGCTCGTTTAGGACTAGCTAAGTGTTGTTAGAGAGCAACCCATACAAAACGTGAGAGCATATTACCAGAACACGGATTACAGGGTAATGGTAAGGATCATTAACATCGTCAGAGACTCCTTCTATGATCTGAAAGAGATAGAGAATGAAGGCATCGTCCACGGACGCTATCGATGCTCTTATTAGCTTTTCCTGCGATCCTCTGTTGCTGTAGCATATAGCACCAGGGCAACCCACTTAAATCTTCCCAGTTTAACCGTTGTATCCGTGACATCTCATACATGAGCTCTAGCATTGACTGATGCAGCCTTGTCTCTTCCTGAACTTCATGCTTCTGTATTAATTCTACCAGGCGTGGGAAGGCGCCTTCGGCCTGCATCATCTCGAATGTTTCGTCATTATTGCGACCGTCAAACAATAGGAACGCTGCAGTAAGGTGAAGGGTAGGTATATCATCCTCCTGCCGTAGCGTTAGCTCGGCCGTGAAGCGCTGGGAGGTTGGTATGTACTTGGAGCAAACAGTATACAATCTGCCGCCTGACGTATTCCTTGTGTGCGGTGAACAGAGGACCCTGTATAAGGCGGTAGGAACATTTTGCTATGTCATACTCGGATTGCAAGTATTCGGCTGCGGCGCGGTCAGTAGTGCGCTGGTGTTGAGCAGCGGTAGCGGCAAAGGTAACGGATTCGGGTATATGCGTACACTTGAATTTAGTAGTGAAGCTCAGGTACGAGCGCAGAGCATTATCTATGAGTTCGTGGGTCTGGCAGCTCGCCGAGACAATGTCGTCGAGTTCTGGACAGCAGGCGTGGGATTAGCACATGTGCACGAGACGGAGGTGGGTGAGTGGGGTGTGAGCTTTGATGAACTCACCATCCCAGAATTGCTGCTCGTTGTCAAGGCTATACGACACCTCAAACTCCATGCTGAGGCCGCCGGATAAGCAATAAATGCATGGTCTTGGAGGGGCTCGCCGGGTGTTTTTAAGCGCGCTGCGTGGCAACCCCGTAGGCGTATGGTCGTCGTCGTGGAGTGTTGAACTTGAAGATGTCAGGTACGCGAGCATCTGAAGGCTAATCTGTTTTGCCCTCCAACCACTAATCACACGACCTCACTTTAGCCTATCTATATTCTGCTGATGCTGACTGCCTTATTTTTAAAGTCTAGAATTACATACAGTCGAGTCTTAATTGTCTAAGCTTGAGGCACTGCAGAGACATCCCAAGCAGACACAGCCTCAAATGCTATCAAGGCGAGAGCGAATATCAATAGCCCAATACGCCAGGAAGTGCCCCGTAACACCAAATTCCCTCCATCAACTGCCGTTTAACTCCACAGATGTACACCCTCAATAATCTTATGGAAACCCAAAACCTCCAGGAAATTGAAACCCGCCTCCACCTTGCTGGAATTTGAAGCCTCCCCCGCCACCACCGGGGGAGCCTTGACCCGGCCCTTGTCGAAAGAAGAATTGTTGACCGCCCTGGCCTTGTCCAAACGGAGAACCATGGAATGGGTTGCCCTGCTGTTCTGGATTGTTTGGATCGTCGCCATTATCAAATCTGGCTTTCAGCTCAGGATCACTAAGAACCTCGTATGCCTCGTTGATAGCGGCCATCTTTGACTGCGCTTCTTCTGGAGATATGCCTTGGCTAGAAGCTTTGTCAGGGTGGAATTGCTTCGTCAGCTGGCGATAAGCACGCTTGATGGTCCTCTCATCGGCGTCACGGGAGACGCCAAGAACCTTGTAATAATCCTTCTGCTTGGATCGCTTGAGGAGCGTGTGAGCTTTTTGAAGTAACTCCTGAACCTTGGGGTGAGAACCATGATGTTCTTTGGCATCATTGAGGGTGCGGATTGCTGCCTCGAAGTCGTCAGCGTCGAGTTGTCTTTGCGCCTGAGAGAGTAACCCGTGCACAGAAGTAGGGTTCAGCACCAGCGCCTCAGTACAATATGGTTGTGCACGTTTATTGTTATTGGCCTAGAGAAACAGTTAGCATCTCATATTTTCTAGAATTCGCCCGTTCGTTATGTATTACCTCCATGTATGCCTCGCAGGTCATTTCTACGAGCTTGGAATACAATCCTTCAGGCGAGTTCTTGCGAATTATTCCTTGTTCTTTGTATAAATTAATGTCATCTTTGACATCCTGAAGTAGCCCAGCATCTTCTCCAGTAGGAACTAGGATTTTAGTCGCACTGACGAATTGGCGCCTTTCCATCATCTGTGCTAATTTCCTCAATTGCTTGTCGATTGCTTTTTCTCGTTTCATGAGCTTCATACAGGACCTGGAATCAGGATCTGACTGGAGACATTTCCGGATTTGCGCGAGACCCTTTTCCGTCTCACTCAGAGAGTAGAAAGTCATAGCGGAGATCTGCATATGAGGCTCTGTGTTCCCGGATGATATCTGCAGAAGATGTTGCAAATCGCTGACGCCTTCCATGACTTCTCCCCTCTCGAATCGGCAGGTCGCCCTTAGTTTCCTAAGGTCGAATGCAGTACCAGCGACGAGGATGGCGACACCAGCCTGACTGACGCATGCTTCCCAGTCTGCACGCTCGGCGGCTTCAGCTGCAAGAACGGCTGCCCCTTGGGCTTCTTCCAGCTGAGCGATCTCTTCGCCTCCAATCTTCCCCGCAGCCTCGTAATCTTTCCGAGCAGCTGCCCAGTCTCCATTCCTACTCTTTATCTTTGCGCGTTGAAGCAAGGCTCCCTCAAATCCTGGCTTAATCTCCAACGCCTTGTCAAAGTCATGTTGTGCCTGCGTGTTCTTTCCTAGGGATAGGTATGCAGCGCCACGCTTGAAAAGGGTGAGATAGTTCTTCGGGTCGCGAGCTATGGCGATGTCGAAGTATGTGAGCGCTTCCTGGGCGTTTCCAGTGGCAAGCTTTGCATTTGCGCTTGATATAAGCTGCGAAACCGGAGTGTCAGGGGGAATGTCGGACGCGGACAACGCAAGAGCGAAGGGCGCAAAGGAGACGATGGCCCCGAGAGCCAGTGAGGTAAACCTGAGGATCATTATGGCAATTGTGGAGGCCAGCGAAGGATAGGCAGAGGCAGGCGGGCGAAAGAGACAAAGTGGAGGTGGGAGGTGGACATTAATTAAATAAGGCAAACTGAACATCTGGCATTAACGCGACTTCTTTGAGGCTCAAGTTTTAGCGCGAGGGGCAGCAGCTCGCGGCTAAATTAGACGCCAGGGCGAATCGATCCTTGGTGATGACGCTCGCCAACAGCCAATGGCCTGGAGCTGCGCAGTGCCCACCCCAACCGTCTGGAGAACGAAACTCCCCCCTGGAGTCTTCCAGATACCATATAAACAGCACATTCGTTACTAATCTACCTACTACCTCCACAACAGAGCCTCATACCATTCATTCAGCCTGCCTATGGCTCCCCTCCGCTTACGAATAGACGGCCGTACTTTCCGGGACGCTGATAATCGCGAGGTCACTATCCATGGTATTAACGTTGCAGGTGATGCGAAGTTCCCTGCGAGGCCGGATCAGCCGTCACACATTGCCGACAACTTCTTCGATGGCGACAAGGTCTCCTTTGTTGGACGACCCTTTTCAGTGGAGGAAGCGCATACACACTTCGAACGATTAAAGAGGTGGGGGTACAACACAATAAGATATATCTTCACTTGGGAGGCTATAGAGGCTGCTGGTCCAGGACATTATGATGAGGAATGGATACAGCATACCATATCGGTGCTTCGGATTGCTAAAACATATGGATTCTATATCTTCATGGATCCTCATCAGGATGTTGTACGTAGTCGCGTTCCAAAAACTGAAGCCAAATTAATATCTCATATCTGCTAGTGGTCAAGATTCTCTGGAGGCTCAGGAGCACCGATGTGGACCTTGTATGCTTGCGGGCTGGACCCACGATCATTCGACATCACAGAAGCTGCTTTGGTTCAGAACACATATCCCGAGCCGGACGAATTCCCGAAGATGATATGGGCAACCAACTATACTAGGCTTGTTTGTCAGGTCATGTTTACTCTATTTTTTGGCGGAAAAGATTTTGCTCCGAAGGCAATCATTGACGGGAAAAACATCCAAGACTATCTCCAAGACCATTTCATCGCTGCATGCAAACACCTTGCAAAGCGGATCCACGAGGCCGGAGACTTGGAATATGACCCTGTTATTGGCTGGGAAAGTCTCAATGAGCCTAACAGAGGCTTAATCAGCTATCAAGACTTGACTGCCATTCCGAAAGAGCAGAAGCTTCAGAAAGGCACTTCTCCAACTGCTTGGCAAGCAATCTTAACCGGATCGGGTAGGGCTTGCGAGATAGACACATGGGAGTTTGGTGGCATGGGTCCTTACAAGTCTGGAACCACTCTCATTGATCCCGAAGGACGGTCAGCTTGGCTGCCCCCACATTATGACGACTCCCACTACGGCTGGAAGCGCGATCCTGGATGGAAGTTGGGCGAATGTCTTTGGGCTCAGCATGGCGTTTGGGATCCAGAGTCTGATACCATTCTTAGGAAAGATTATTTTGCTAGAAGCCCGCACAACGGGGACAAGATTGACTATGAGTATTTTACGAATCATTATTATATGTCGCACTATCGGAAGTACAGCGCCATGGTCAAAAGCATTTTCCCTGATTCCCTGATGTTTTGTCAACCTCCTGTTCTAGAAATTCCGCCAAAGATAAGAGGAACGGAAGACGATGATCCGAACATGATATTCGCGCCTCATTTCTATGATGGCATTACATTGTTAACGAAGAAATGGTTTGTATACCTGCAAGGGCACAGTATTGGAATATCGCTTACTTTTAGCCTAGGAATCGCGTATGGAATATTGATGTTTTTGGTGTCCTAAGGGGTAAATACCTTACCCCAGCTTTCGCTATCAAGATTGGGGAGACAGCCATAAGGAACTGCTTTGCTCACCAACTTGCTGCCATACGCCAGGAGGGCACCGACTATATGGGCATCCACCCGTGTGTATTCACCGAAATCGGCATCCCTTACGATATGGATGACAAGCACGCGTACAAGACGGGTGATTATAGCAGTCAAATCGCAGCAATGGACGCCAACCATTTCGGGCTCGAAGCGAGTAAGGTGAATGGCTTTACACTTTGGACATATGTAGCTACGGTTAGTTGCACTGCCATTCTACGGAAAGTCGGTGACTGATTTAAGGCAGAACAATCACTACTGGGGCGACCAGTGGAATGGAGAAGATCTTTCGATACACTCTGTGGACGACCGACCATTACCTGGAGCATCAATATCCCGGAATGATTCCCGCGCATCGTTCGATACCACTTCGCCTTCGTATTCGCAAGCACAATCATCCGATACGTTAAGTGTATCTCCCGCCAATCTCAAGCAAACGCTCTCCACAGAAGGGATGGCTCTGCGGGGCTCCAGAGAGCAATCGAGCGACCCCGATTTGCAAAGTTTCCGGGCTGCAGAGGCGTTCGTGAGACCCACTCCCATTGCTACGCATGGAGAGAACCTATCGTTCGGATTTGATCTCCGGAACTGCACATTCTCATTATCTCTCACGGCGCCTAGTTCAACGAAGGAAGAAGCGCCGACAATAGTATTTCTTCCGGAGTTCCACTTCCCGCCGGCCAGCACGAGCGTGGAGGTGAGCGGGGGCAAGTGGACGATTAGCAGTGAGGAGCAGGGCGGCGCAATATGGCAGATGCTAAGGTGGTGGCACGCCGAGGGAGATCAGACCATGACAGTGAAGGGCGTAAAGCGGCGACAGGGCGCCGCGCTGGGCGTGGAGGAGGACTTGGGATACCTCGCGCAGTGTCAGGAGCGAGCCTGCACGGTGATGTAATGGTCATTCGATAGTCACGCTGTCAGCATTGTACGGCGCATAGCATTTGCAGCATTTGCAGCGTCTATTTGGGAGGGAAATGGGCCGGGGTGCCACGCAGCGCTCCGTTTTTGTATGAATATCGGCGTTTTTACTGGACGTCAGGCATGCTTGTAAATAGCTGGGTAGCCAAGTACCCTTTGTAGCCAACTTCGATCATTTCAGCGGCCATTGCAGGTGACAGCGCGTTTACTGAACGCGCCCGGCCTGCAGTCCCAAGCCCACCGCCTGCGGAAGCCTACCAGCGAGGCAGACGCTTCATGCGCCGTCTCCCCTTGTACTAGCATTATGACTCTGAAGACATGTGGATGCTCTAATATTGCGTTTCGTGACGGGTATGCTCCCAGCTTCGTCCGCCCTTACCTTTCACTTTCCTCACCAAGGGCCTGCGCCCAACAATCCCCACGATATCCACCGGGCTTACTTAAACTGTACATTCCGCCGAGCAACTTTTCCAAAATATCACTGACATATATAAAGCGACTCTGATAAGAAACCGCACCGCCGCTGTGATGATGGACTCTGGGTCCAAGACCCCGCCGCAGCCCATCACTAACGGTGGCAGTGTCGAACACGGAGAGACTCAACACGACCTTTCGCAAGTGCTTCAGGCCTTGGAGGCTATTTATGACCCACACTCCTCCAACGACACCCGAAAACACGCCTCCGCATACCTTGAACACGCGAAGAGACTCCCAGAAGCTCCTGCACACGGATTCAACCTTGCGCTCGACAAGACCCAGCCACCCGCCCTCCGACACTATGGCCTATCGATGCTGGAATATTCAATAAAATATGGATGGGAAGACTACACTATCGAGCAAGGGGGAGCATTGCGGCAATATGTCATCCAGCTCGCGCAAAACATTTCGGAAGAAGATCCTGTCTATTTGCGGAACAAGGTAGCCCAGCTATGGACAGAAATTGCAAAACGCACTTGGGGAGCCGAATGGAGGGATATGGATGATCAACTTGTGCAGCTATGGGGCATTTCACTTCACCACCAAGCAGTGGTATTATACGTCCTCGAAACGCTGTCAGAAGAAATTTTCAACCGGGAAGATGTCACCGCCGGCCTTCGTGGGAACGACCTTGGTAGAGCATGTGTCGAAATCTTCCTACCGGCTGCCGTCCTCAGGCAGCATCTTCCTACGCGTGATAAGGGTCCGAACTACAGGTGTGGCGAGGATGGATGGCTTAAGAGACTATGTGATCTTCTCAATTGGTGTTTGTCAAACGGTTACGAGAAGGACGAGCGTATCCGAACCTGCGCAATTAAGACTCTGAATACTCTCAGAGCCGCTATGACCTGGGTGATCCCCAAAGCTATTACGGCTACAGAATGTATCGAGCACGTTTGTAAAGCGCTTGCTGTACCAGTAGTATCTTTACAACAGGTGACTCCACAGCATGCCTAAAGTGCCTCATAGACTAATGTTCTTTCGACAGGCATCAGTGGAAGTTTTATATGCTATCTACAGCCGGCCTCACTTGCAAGACGATGAGTTCGTAGAGCTAGTCTGCCCTATGTTCACGCCTGGCAGTGTATCACTGCTGAGGGAGGTTTATGGCTGGACGCTGGCAGATATGAATATTCATGATTTAAACGAGCAGAAATACACTCTTTGCAAGAAGCTCTCAGAGGTGTGCTATCCCTCTTAATATCAAAGCACCACAAATACTGACTGAAAAGTTGTCGTCCAATCTTGGTAATTTTATAGAACAAAAGCCTCAGCTTATACCAGAGGGAAGTGATCTCCCTGGGATGTTTACTCTACTCTTCGATATGTTACGTAACCCTAGTTTGGTCGTATCTATTCCTATCTTGCATAGTTGGACTAAACTCCTAAGATCCCGGATTGTGCGGGACTCGGATACCGTAACCCAGATGATTGGTGGTCTTTTGGAGACGTGCTGCTCGAGGTTGGTCCGCTATGAAGCTTTACCTAAGGACACGGATGATCCCACGATGCTATTTCTTAACGAAGACGTGGACACTGTGCCAGAGAGGCACGCTTTCCTCGGAAATTATCGAAGATATTGCGTGGATGTGGTCGAAGTCATTGTTCGAAGAACTCCTGTTGAGGCCATTCATCATATCCTTGGACAGGCTGAAAATCTGTTCCAAAGTCTTTACAACGAGCATTCCACGTTTCAAGGTTTGAGATTTTAAAAATATGTCTGATTTTTAAATTGACTTGGCTAATCTTGAGAAGCACATCATTTCGCAAAATATTCTATCCCTGTCCTACGTGTCGATGCTCAAATTACCGTTATTGATGCAGCTCTGAAAGGATATTTAAAATGGCTATCCACCCACGGATCAGATCCCCAAAATGATGTATAGGATTTCTACACAATCTATCTTGTTGATCGCTAACATCTTTTCAGGAACATGACCGAAGCACTATGCAAGACTCTTTTGAGAGGTGGTGTGGCCAAGTGCTTCACACCAAGTTTGAGGTATGTGAGCACTGGGAGCTGGCGAACTGCTGCTAATCCGTTCAGGATCCTGAGATTGCAAAAAAGATAATCCAGCTCATGGTGACATTCTCTACAAAAGCTCTTCCTGACCGGGCGGGGTTTGCTCTGAACCTCCTCGAATACATCCTCAATGCTACACTACCAGATAACCCAGCCCTGCCGCAATACTCGGATGCAGTGAAAGATTTGGAACGCACATGTAGTGTCGAAATGCAGAAACTGGCCATGGCATTTCCGGATCAGTTCATGGTGAGGACTCTCTTGTTTGCATCATCGGATTTGTTTTAATTGCTGTAATAGGCTGTATATAATGACTTGGAACGAAAAATTAACAATATTTTGGCCACCCAAGCGACTGATGACAGGCAGAGAATGGCCTTCTCCGCTTTCCTTCTCATAATAGTGTAAGTGTAAATATGTTGGGAATGGTTTTGATGCTAATATCCATAGTCACCGCTCGACTACACTAGAGAAAACAACGCAAGAAGCTCGCATGAGGGAAATGCTGATTACAAATAAGGAGGCTTGGCAAAACGAAGATTTTACTAAATCACTGTCGTCCTTTCAGTCTTTTTGCGACATGCTCGCCATGGGCCGATTGCCCGACTTTTTCTCAGCCCATAACTTTCAAGGTGTCCAGGATTGGTCTTTTCAACCCCTGGACGCTGAAGGTCAGACCATACAAACCAATATATTCGAACGATCCCAGGTACTATCTCCCGATTCTGCTTAGGCGCTACTAACCCATGTAGCAACTGCCCCTCCGGCTCACGAAAACCCTTCTTGCGGCGTCAACGGAAAAACTCCGTGACGGCTCCCAAGCTTTTGAGACGGCATGTGTGCTGTGGGCTGAAGCAATACCCACCATTCTGCCCAATCTCCTCCAGCTCGTTAGGTAAGAGCATTCGATACCCGGGTTAGTTTTACACTAACGCTGTTCAGTCATGCGCAAGCTTTTAACAATATCGATAACTGGTCCCACCTTCCTGAAGAGTTGCAACAGGTCATCAAGAGAGTTCTCACAGACCGGTTTTGGCAAGCCGGTATCTCAACAGAAAGTAGGGACGACTTCTTTGCCAGGGTTAGCGGATCTAAATCGACGTACGAAGGGTTCGCATCGACCGTGCGCGGGACTGTTCGACAGATTCGTGAAACCTGCTATTTCATCCTCTATATTCTTACTCGCTTCCGGGACTTCTTTTACGGAATTCCGGACCTTCCAGTACCTCTCAGCCAAGCCCTGTTCGGCAATGCACATGCGCTGTCGGCTCACCATCTTTCGGTTCTCCTTAGCGTATCGACACAACTGATTGAAGGATGTCCAGCAAATCTACGCGCCCATTTCTTGCCGCCGATGATATCAGGTCTATTTGGAGAGCTCGATAGGAAAATTACGCTTGAGTGGGATGCCATCAACAAGCAAATTAGCGAATCGGGGGATAATGAGAATCTCAGTAATGAGATGAAGACCGAGAGTATCCTGCGGCAGCTAACGTACTCTACGGTATCACTAGTCTCCGCACTGCTTGATTACCAACAGCCTCCTGGTAAATACCGCATCAATACATGTCACATGGTATTCACTGACATGCATAGACTCACCTAGCAATACACAACGCCAAAGAGAACAAAGCCTATGGAAATTCATAATAGGGACGCCGCAAGTACTCGAACCCATTCTTATGTTCTGCAAAAACACCATCCGGGTACGGGACACTCGCTGCGTTGCTCTTGTTGTCCGTGTCCTACGGTCGACATTTGTGCGCTTTCAAGAGAAGTCGCCAATTCGCGACTTCTACTGCATAGACATCCTACAAGCCGCTATAACCTCGCTCCATGAACCGTACTTTGTTGACATTCAGAAAGATCTTGCTGGCCTTATCGCCGCCATTATCCACCTGGACGAGGATATTCCGCGTTCGATCATCATGTCGCTTCCTGGAATGCCTGATAAAGCGTACAGAGTCGATCGTAAGTTGGCAGTGCTGCGAGGCGCGAACCAGAGCGAGCGAATGCAACGATCGATTGTCTTGGATCTGCTCTCTAGCGTCCGGGGTGTGAGCATCCATGAGCAGGGGAAGATCGAGAGGGCAAAGCCAAAGAAGAAGACAGCCGTACAGGAACAATATATGAGCGTTGACGAACAACCTACAATCATTCGTGGCACATCGCCTGGCCTAGCTGGTGTTGCTGATATGTTTGGCTGAAATCTTGGATTGGCCGAAAACGTGAGGGGGTCTTATGTTTTGTCCATTTCCTTCCAGCGTTCAAAATGCATAGCGGGCGGTCACGGTGGTTTCTCTCCCGCATCTGGCGCATTGGCTGGCTCAGGATGACTAGGAGGTTTTACTTTCAGGCGCCAATTAGAATAGTGTTACTTCATATCTGGTATTTTGGGGAGAATACGGAGGATTGGGCATCTACAGGGCTGAATACTCGATAGCTTCAAAATCCTGGCTTGCCGTAGTTCTGTCAACGTTTCCAATAAGTGTTTACGCATAACAACATTTTTGTTGTCCCGTGTGCCAAAGCGTGCTTACTGTTACACGGTAGGGCAATATGAGTCAGTCAATCGTATACATGCGGACCATGCAGACTATGCGGATTAGTCGGGTTGCTCGTGTCAGCAGGTGTTGTAGATCGCGGTGATATGACATCCCCAACTGTATCAGTTTCCTGTTATGTAACCCCCGTCGAAGAACATACAAGACTTTGGAAATCCGTTCACTCTTCTGTTAATCAGCTGCATCTTGTCTAGTTGTTCAACTATATTTCCGTCACGGTATCCGCTCCACCCCCGAAACCTGCCAAGCTCCCCGCCCTCTCCAACGCCATCTCAAGTTGGTCATGGCAACCCCAACGCCAACAACAGCAACACTTTCAATTCCCCTTGTCGATTATGGAAAATCCCTTCATGGTAGTGAAGCAGAGCAGAAAGAAGTAGCAGCGCAAATCGATGATGCCTTCCGCAATGTCGGTTTTGTGTACCTGATCAACCACGGCATACCGCAGGAGAAAGTAGATGAGTGTTTTGATTGGGTATTATTTCTCTCTCTGTTTGTCAATACATGAATTCACGTTTTGTTTCACCTTAATCCTGCTGCTTTCTTATCTCATTCCACTCAATCTGTTTTCAATGGGGATTTGCTTAATGCTGACGCACTTTTAAGAGTGCCAAATTCTTTGCTCTGCCTACCTCTACTAAACTGCTGGCCCCGCATCCCCCTGGCGGCTCGCACCACCGTGGCTACTCCGGCCTCGGCCAAGAAAAAGTCAGCCAAAATGTGTTCGAGGAAGATCAGATTAGTAAGCTACGCGAGGTGCCAGATGTGAAGGAGAGTTACGAGAGTGGGAATACGAAAGATGAAATGCAACCAAATATTTGGTTGCCAGAGGACAAGCTGCCAGGGTTTAGGAGGTTTATGGAGGGATTCTTCGAGGTAGAGTTCTTTTAATCCTTTCTACTTTCTCTAGTTTGAGACGCCCGTATTGGGCTAGGAGTACCTGCGGGCCCGGCTCTGGGATTGCTTTGCTGATATAGGGGAGTAGGATTGCGCAGCCTTGGTCCATAAGCTCTTGGATACCCTCTCGCTCGCCCTCTCCGTCCCGTCCCTCTCTACTACCCACTCCCTATCTCTCTTCCAGCTCCGCCTGCTTCATTACCCCTCCCTCCCCACCCGCCTCCTGCGCACCAACGCTAAAGCCCGTATAAACGCCCACTCGGACTTTGGCACCCTGACGCTGCTGTTTCAAGATAACGTGGGTGGCCTTGAGATCCAAGACCCCCGGTTCGTCGATAAAGGAGAGGAGGGATTTCGGCCCGTGCCTCCCGTGCCAGGAGCCGTGCTTGTCAACATCGGCGACCTAATGGCAAGGTGGAGTAATGAAAGGTGGAGAAGTACGGTGCACAGGGTTGGTGCGCCGCCTGCTATTCCAGAGACCGAAGCCTCAACGCAAACGCAAAAGGCGGAGAATGGACATGAAGTGGAACAGGAAGAGATGTGCCAGCCCCGATATAGCATCCCGTTCTTCGCAACTGCCAATATGGATGCGGTCGTTGACGCCTTGCCTGGGTGTGTGGATGATCAACATCCAAAGTTGTATGAGCCGGTCACGGCATGGGAGTATGTACAGATGCGCATGGCGGCGTTATATTCATGAATGCCTGGCTTCTTCTGTACGCTTAGTCCGGAACTCGATTCGTGGATCATAGGGTATCGTTAAACACGATGCCTGGATAGGTTTAATTATTTATTAGAACACCTTTTATAGAAGACAAAAATTGTTTCTGGTATTTTTGACCGCTACTTAATGCAACCTAGGGAGTGATTGATTAGCGAGTTCTAGAATATCAACCAGACGCTGTAAATTTTGGGATCGCTTCATTATCTGATGTCAGGGAATCGATCCCGAATATTTCTCAGCATTAATCATGTTACAAAGAGTCATGTGGGTATTCTTTGAAAAAAAACCCAAGAAAGATGTCCTCGGTGGAAATTATAATCTTAATGCAAATGTGCAGCGAATAATATGCCATTATTTGGATCCAAAATATTTGCCAGAGCATAAATACACTTCCTGACCCCATGTAAGAGCCACCACAATTGTTTTACCCCGCCTCTCCGAAATCATAGTGGTTGGTCTCGCTGGCATGCCTCACCGCATCCTTCTCTCCCTTTCCTTTCCACCCACATTGATTGCAGGCAATATCGAATTTCTGTGTGTCCGTGAAATAATTCTTCTGCTGCAACACTCTACACAGATCCCGTGCCTTTTCTAAAACCTCGTCGTCATCCGCGTCGAAGATCTTCTGGTCCAACTCCGCGCCCAGATCCGCTTTCGTGTGCGGTGGGTCCGACGGACTCAGCGCAATGGTGTCATAGTGTATGCCCGAATACACAAGGATGCAGCGCTTGGGCATCCCCTCGTTGAACCGGTCCACTCGCAGGTCCTGCACGTTTATGCTGCACACCTCGATGTCGAAGTTCTGTGCCATGATGCCGATTTCAATCGCCCCGCCCCACGACGACGGCATCTGGATCCACTTGCAGTACTCGTCTGGCGGCTGCTGCAGAATGGCTTCGTTGTACAGCTCCGGCTCGGCTTGGATGCCCTGCGCGACCAGCGAGCGCAGCTCGGTCATGGCGTCCAACGCGTCGCCCATCACAGCGCTGCCGAGTGCACGGAAGAGACAGCTGTTGTCGTCGGGCATGACGCGCAGGACCACAGTGCCGCCGTGCGAGGGTATGGGGATTTCGGGGGGATCGTCGTCGAGGGCGGGAGTTTTGCGGGTTAGGGAGAGGGGATCGCTGGGGTTGCGGCGGGGGGAGGAGCGCGTGGCGGGCTTGCTGGAGCCAGGCTGGCTGGAGAAGGAAGTCGATTTGGACGAGGGAGGAGACACTTGGTCCAATTGGGGTGTGACCTCATCCCGGGCAGGTTTGCTGAGCTGAGATTCCGTCTCTCGCTCTATCACTATCAACTGTTCCCCGTTCAGCTTGAGGTCTGTATCTTTGAGTAATGTCGAGAGGCCGTATAGAGACGGATCAAGAGGCTGGGGTGGGAAGCCCCATTTTAGGTCAAACAGCGGTAGGGATGTTGTTTCCGATATGGTGGTGAGGAGATCGGAGACTGTGGCGGAATCGTCAAGTGTAATGGTAGAGACGCCAGACGGGCTCCGTATTCGTAGCCGCATACTGGGAAGGTGTGGATGCAGAAGGAAGGCTAAAAGAAGGGGTGACTGCAATCACGGCGGGGGAAGTGGAAGAGGAGTTGTAGAATTGCGATTGGGCCTTTGAAGAAGGTGAACTTTATGGCAAAAGTGTCGAGATAACGGCAAACAGCGAATGAGACAAGTGTGATAGGATATTTGTAAGAGATGGCGAAGAATGATATAGAAAGAGTAAAGAAGTGAAACAAAAGCCACGTCTCGGTTATTTATTGGGCAACACTAGGGTTGATATACAGGAATTCGTGGAGTTGCAAAGTGAACCCACCTTACTCACACCTGCCCGCCCGCCAGCCCTGCCCCGTTGCTGGCCATGGCTTTTGATGCCGAGGCCTTTTCCTACATAACACCGTTATAACAACGTAACAAATGTAACGAATAGCATTATGTCAGCTGCGCCTTCCCACTAACGTTGCCGATCAGGAACATCGTATCGCCGACTTTCGGCCCTGCAGTTCATATTGAAGCTCAATCGACGCGCTGCTCCAAGGGCGTCGCGAACATTCACCATTCATTGCGCACATCTACTATACTCAACACCCTCGGATATACCGATCCCTATACATCATGGCTGCGACCCGCGCCCCCAGTTCTACCCCAATACCTTCGACCGAGACAAATCCAGCAGATGGCGCATCTTCAAATGTTTCCGAGGAGGAATGGAAGGCCATGACCACTGTCTTGAATAATGTGTATGCCTATAGAATGGAAGAGTATGTCATCTGGCCGTCGTTGTGGAGTGGCTGCGCCACCCACTGGGCCATCAATGCTGATCGAACATTGCAGTGGTTACGACCCTTCGAAACTATTCCAGCGCAAGGTCAACAAACGCGCTGTGCCGGACTACTACAACGTCATTAAGGAACCTATGGCCCTTAGTATAATCAAAACGAAAGTTAGTGCGAAGGAATACAAGAGTTTCTCTGAGTTCGTGAGAGACTTCGCCCTCGTTCCACATAATGCCCAAGTATACAATCGCCAAGAATCTAGTGCATATCAGGACGCGCTGGAGGTGAAGAGGGTCCTCGGGTTGGAGCTAAAGAAGTTGGTTGACGAGAAGATCATCGCCGGAGATGCGGCGGCTCTACCCTACCTAGGTGAGATCCCCGAGCAAGACGAGGCAGCGCCAGAAGAAGAGGAAGAGGAGGAAGAGGAAGATGAGGACGAAGAAGATGAGGAAGTCGATGAGTCAGATGAAGAATCTGGCAAGCGGAAAAGGAAGCGGGGCCCACGATCTACAGCAGCAATAACAAAGCGGGATGGAGGGACGAAGGTGAAGGACGAAACTGTGACCAAAGCCAATGACCCAGAATCACGGAAGAAACGAGGTCGACCTCCACGTGTCGACACCCCCATGGAGGCAAGAATTAAAGCTATCATGAAGGGTATTAGGAAACCGAGAAATTCCCAAAACAAACTCATGATAAGCCACTTCGAGCGTGTTCCTGACAAAGCCGTTATGCCGGAGTACCACGCTGAAATCAAAACCCCAATGGCGATGGATATGCTCAAGGTGGGACCTCCCTAAATGTCTTGCGCTAACAGCTCGGGCTAATTTGAGCTACAGAAAAAATTGAAGCGGAAGAAATACAACTCTGTCGACCATTTTATGACTGACGTTGACTTGATGTTCGAGAATGCCAAGCTGTATAACGAAGATGACAGTCAGGTATATAAGGATGCTGTTCACCTTCAAGTACGTTTTCGCAATTATTATACCCCTTAACTTTCTGACCATGTCTGTAGAAAGAGTCACGGCTTTTAGCAGAGCAGGAGAAGAAGAAGCCTGATACAGAGTATGTAATGGAAGAAGGTCGCTTGCCGATGCCAAACGGAATTCTTCACAACGGCGAACTGTGGAAAGTTGGTACGTATCATTGTCCTGCACCACTGAAAACTGAAGCTATCCTAACGCTTGAATAGGCGACTGGGTCCATATCCAGAATGCAAACGACCTTACCAAGCCAATCGTCGCCCAAATCTACCGTACATGGCAAGATTCTGAGGGTGGCAAATGGGTCAATGCATGTTGGTACTACCGCCCTGAGCAGACCGTTCATAGGTTCGACAGACACTTTCTCGAGAATGAGGTCGTGAAAACTGGACAATATCGAGATCACCCAATCGATGAAGTTGTTGACAGATGCTTTGTCATGTTTTTCACAAGATATAACAAGGGCCGTCCTCGAAATTTCCCCGCGGATAAGGAAATCTATGTCTGCGAAGCTCGATACAACGAGGAAAAGCATAAGCTGAACAAGATTAAGACATGGGCCAGCTGTCTTCCGGATGAGGTTCGGGACAAGGATTATGAGATGGACCTTTTCGATGCCCCCCGCAAGATCAAAAAGGTGCCAAGTCCAATTGCGTATCTACTTAAGGATGAGCAGAAGGAGACTGATGATCTCCCTAAACCTGAATGGGGAGCTGAGAATGCTCCGCCTAAGATCGGTGCTGTGCACAGGAGGCCGCGTGATCCAAAGGTAGATACAAACTACACCCTGTTGCGAAGTACACACCTAGTTTGCCGGTGCTAACGGAAACAATTAGGAATCACCTCCACCTGAACCAACACCTTCACCACCACCCCCGCCTCCTCCACCCCCACCTAGACAACCGTCAAATATCACTAACCCGCCAACAAATGGTTTCGGCAGCGATCAACGCATGGATTTTACCATGGGTCAAACTCCAGCTCAAACCCCCATGCCCGCGCCAACCCCACAGCCTCATCATGTCCCACCTACCTATACTCCTCAGCACACAAACCACTTTCACCAACACTCAGCTTCTCCAGTGCCGCCCATGCAGCATACTCCCGCCACCCAACCTTCGAGCTTTCCAGCACTAACGCCCCATATGCCCTTCTCCACCCCTCAACCCACATCATCAACCCCGCATTATTCAACTCCCCAAGCAACGAACACCTACCAACAAACGGCTGCCCGAGCCCCTCCACTGGGATACAAGACGCCACAGCCTGTAGAAGTCTACCACCTCAACGACCAAGCAAACCAATCCATCCCTCCGGACATCCGTGCACAGTTCCACCAAGACGAGCAAGGCCGAGTTCTTTTCTTCACTGCGCCTCCGCTTGATCCTCCCACGCCAGTGAAAGAGGGCGCGGCATTAGGGCATTCGGCCAGATATCTGGCCGCTAAAGCGAAGCGTGAAGCGTTGCTTGCGGAAAAGCGTAAGCAGGACGAAGCGCAGCTGGCGGAGAGAGCAGAGGCGGCCAAGCGAGCGAATGTAGAGAACGAAAAACGGTTCGTGGATTCCGTTAAGGATTTAGGCGTTAAGGCGCTTGAGACGCTCGAGGCACAGTTGGCTGAGGCTACGCGGAAGGAATTCGAGGGCTTGTTTGCTCAGGACGTGGAGAAAGGCATGGCGGCAGAGCTGGAGAGGCTGGCGAAGGTGCAGAAGGATGCGGGAACGAGGGTTAAGGAGGCGATGCGACGAAGAGAGAGGGAGGCGAAGGAGGAGTCGTTGCCTATTCGGGGGATGACCGTTTTGTTGGAGGAGGCAATTTAGGCTTGGTGGATTTGTGTGGTAATCCAGATTTGGCTGGGTTGACATTCGGAAGGGATTAATGGGCCACGCTTTGGCGTTGCAAGTTCTTTCAAAACATGAACTGCAGCATTCGTGGGAGCTTTGCTACACGAAATGTATATTTTCGAACGAAATTATTTGAGACTCCTCTGTCTGACTTTAGTTTAGCACGCATTAAAGGCACACGGCAAATAATCAAGTGATGATGTTTTAAATGATATCGTGGCAAACACCGTTGCTGCGTATTACTTTTGCATTCCTCATTTTAGAATTTTTCGTGAACAAGCACCCGAGGAAGCAGAAACCACCAAACCAAGGCGGCGCTCACTAAAGCATTACACTATGGCGCCAAAATCAAACCCTTCCATCACGAAGCCTAATGCAAGGCGTGTGCGGAAACGGAAAGCCAGGACGGAAGGTACTTCCAGGCTTCGGATTCATCTGCACGAGGGTCTTGGTAGCTAATCGATTTGCAGTGTCTTCGTCGTCGTCTTCGTCGTCAGAAGATGAGAAGAGCAGCAGCAGCAGTGATGAGAACGGAGCACAGGAAGCAAATCAAAAGCCAAAAAAGGTGAGAGTTTGGGCAAACTTGATGTATCTCATATATTCATTACTTCTTCAAGGTTGAACGGACGCCGTTAGTAAAAAAGGAGAGGCGGCAGAAAGTTTCTGAAGAGCCTGCGGAGGAAATGGAAGAGGATGATACAAGCGCGGATAATAATGTAGGTCTCAATTCCTTGAGGAGAGAACCTCTTGTTTTCTGCGTCTACCAATTTGTGGTGTCTGCGGTTTCCTATCATCCCGTCTCCAGCTTCTCAATTGTACTACTTCATTTACGCCAAATATAACTACACCCCATTTCCCACGTAGCAACGGAGTACAGCGTCTAATCGATACTCATAGACACCAAAACCGCAACAAGAATCCTTCTCATCATTCTACCTCCGTAAAGTTACGGCTGAACTAGCGGATGATCTGGACAAAGTAAGACAATCAAGCGACTTCAATGACCGGAGTTTACCCATGCTTGTACATGCGCTCAAGCAGGGTGAGAGCATCTTTGGGAAGGAAGAGGTTGCCAGGGTTATAGGAAGACGGTGATGAGGCAGTGGCAGAGTTGGGAATTTACGTGAAGGAAGGAGGCCGAAGGAGGCACCTGAGAAAAATAGCGAAATTCAGGGCACTTAGGGTATAAAATGGAGTTCTAGTGTTCGTGGTTGGAGGGAGTGACAGGGCTGCTTTTCTTATGGATGCTTTTAATAAGAAAGTAATAAAAATCCCCGTGTTCTATTTTGCGTCAAGATTCATCACATATCATGTTAAATTCATAAAAAAGTCGCATGAAGCTGCTAAAAGAATTCAAAGTTCCTCTAGCTGTCATCCATTCTCCACTCTAGCTCAATTTGCCATGCTAGCAAAAACGGATGCTTAATAATAACCATACCATGAGCCAGTTTCATGACCTGGTCTCTCTTCTCTGCCTTCTTCTCCCTTGGTAATACCACGAGGGTATCATAAGCATGTTGAAGCAACTTCTCTTCATACGTCCGCCGCAATTCATCCTCGTTTGTCCAATCGATAATATGTTGGTATAGATCTTCCAGCTCACTCCGCTCATACACCTCCCGCTTGACTTCCTTAGTGACTTCCCCAATTCGCGCGCCGAGCCTTGTCTTGCGTTCACCAATCTCTTTGTTGATACGCTCCGTCTCCGCAGCCTCTGTGATCTCTGCAATCCGCGTATAAGTGAGTGAGGGATGTGGAAGGCGGCCTTCGAGGAATTCGTAGATAGGGCTTGTGGGTAGTTGTACGGCTAACGCACGAGCGTACTGTGCTTTTGTTCCAAACTTGCGGGTGAAGTCGATGAGCTTGTCTATGCTGGTTTGACACTTGTGCCCATCGTCTCTACTCTTATGTTATCAGACTTTAGTCCAGAACCGTAGATGCGAGGAGGTGTGAGAACTAACGCTGCGGCATAAATCTCTGCCAAGCGGAAGCCAACGGGGATGTATTCGTCGACTTTCCGTGGTCCTTGTGCTTCATACACGCTCCGCAGCCCTTGCCATGCTTGATCATCGTTTGGTTTGATCCTAGTTGCAGACTCGTAGGTTTTAGCGGCTTCGTCAGGCTTGCCTTGCTTGTCAAGGGCCCGGCCGAGAAAGAGCTTCCTAGAACTAAGAATCAGTAATTAGACAGAAGAAATAGACTAAGCTAAATATGCGATGTCTAGGGGAACTCACGCGAAGTAACTCTGCGGGTCTGAGGATATTACAAGTTCCGCTTGAGCAATGGCCTCATCGTAGTTCTGTGCGTCGAGAGCGGCCTTTGCGGCTTTGAGGCGGGCTTTAGTGCTAGACATGGTGGATGTGATGTCACCGGGGTGGAATTAGGAGGGAGAAAAAGGAAGAGTAATCCATTCCTAAAGTGCTAGAGTGGATGCAAGGTGTTTAAGTTGCGATAGAAATGTAAAGAGAGGAATTGGTGCAGAGAGCGTGATTGTCCCTCCATGTCGCTAGCGCACGGAGCCCAAATTCAGCCCTACGGGATATTAAACGCCACCCCTCTCCACCCAAAAAGAAGCAGACAGCACAAAGGTCGTATTTAATCTGCTCAGATATATCTATGGCACTTTCCAAAAGGATCCGATTGCCGATATGAGTCTGCCACTTGCCCTCGGGCTAGATGGCACGGCGGATCTGCAAGATTTTGATATTGGCGTTGTTCGAGAGTTCATCGAGTTCTTTCCTGAGAACGGCCTTTCTAAAGTCTTGAAGGGTTATCTAAGCAGCGGTATCTCTAAGTTCCCTCTCAAGGCGCCACAGGTAGTCCAAGAAGGGCAGGAGAATGGGGGTGCGGAGGAGGATATTCCTCTCAGTCCAGAGGACTGTCTGTTTCTAATGGCCGTGAGTGTTTATATTCCTTCGAATTATAGTCACTAAGTTCGTCTCTTGCAGGATGGAGTGGGCGAAGCCAAAGATTCTGTGTTAGCTCATCGTCTTATGGGCGAATATTACTTGTTCCTAGAAGAGTATGAGAGCGCTGTCGAGATAGCTCGTAAGGGTCTTAAATTCGTTGCTTCACAGACCCAGAAGACGGGTCTTAAATTCCAGAGGTAAATTGAATACTATATTTGTGGTGCACAAGCTAATGCAGCCGAAGAATTCTCGATGCTTTTAACAGTACTCTTGCAACGTCATTGATTCACTATCAGACTCCAAAGAACCATCCAGAAGCTAAAGAAATATTCCAGGAAATTCTGAAAAGGAGACCTACTTTTACCCCTGCGCTTATTGGTATTGGTCTAATCCTTGAAGAGGAGGAAGAATATGTGGAAGCAATTGGCTTTTTGGAGCGCGCTCTTGCGCATGATGTTTCGAATGCCCGCATTGGAGCTGAGGTAGCCTGGTGCCAGGCACTCAGTGGAGACTATGCTACTGGTCTACAACGTCTCGAAGAGTACCTCGAATACCCCCAGATGGACTCTGCAGATCTGCGCGGCAGAGAACTCAAAGCACAAACACTTTACCGAATCGGCATCTGTCTATGGGAGCTAGATCCCTCGAGGTCAGCTCGAAAGGATCGACACCAGGCATATTCAAGATTCCTCGCTGCTATCAAGGTCAATGTTAACTTCGCACCAGCGTACACGAGTCTTGGCACTTTCTATGCGGACTATGCGAAAGACAAGAAGCGAGCTCGTCAGTGCTTTCAAAAGGCATTTGAGTTATCAACTTCGGAGATTGAAGCCGCCGAGCGCCTCGCACGGTATTTTGCTGATCAGGGCGAGTGGGATATTGTTGAAGTTATTGCCCAACGCGTGGTTGACTCTGGGAAGGTTAGACCAGCGCCGGGCTCCAAGAAGAAGAAAGGTGTGAGTTGGCCATTTTCTGCATTAGGAGTTGTTCAGATGAACAAGCAAGAGTATCCGAAAAGCATCGTATCATTTCTATCAGCGCTTCGCATTAGTCCTGACGACTATCATTCCTACGTTGGTCTTGGAGAGAGTTATCACAACTCTGGCCGCTACAATTCCGCCGCGAGAACTTTTCGTTACGCCGAAAATCCAACAGATGCAATGCAGATGAAGAAGACCGGAGAGAGCTGGTTCACAAAGTATATGTTGGCTAATGTCAACCGAGAACTTGGGGAATACGATGAGGCTGTTCAAGGCTATCAAGAAGTATTGGAAGACCGTCCCAAAGAGTTCGGAGTATCCATTGCATTACTTCAAACTCTCATAGAAAGAGCTTGGAGAAATGTTGAAACAGGTTTTTTCGGAAATGCAGCAGACTCTGCTATCCAGGCAATTGATGTTGCCATATCAGTTTCCGAGTATAAACCAAACGCCTTCAATCTCTGGAAAGCTATCGGAGACGCGGCTGCAATGTTTTCCTGGATCCAAAGTCGATTGGAGGACGTACCTCTTGCTAAAATAAAACGGTTGCTCGAAACTGCAATCAACCTCCAAGAATATGACTTGTTCGTAGACGCCGATGGAATTGGACCAAATCAAGTAGGCCGATTGTTTGCGAATGCTCAATCAGTTCAGGAGTCTAGTCTATCTCGCTCTTTACACGCCGCTATACTTGCTCAGAAGCGCTCAATAATCAGCTGTGCGCACGACATGCATGCACAAGCTGTAGCATGGTATAACCTAGGCTGGACAGAGTATCGCGCTCACGTTTGTCTCGAACAAAGCCAGGAATCAGGCCAGGGAAAGACAAATACTAACTTTCTCAGGGCTTCAATGAAGTGTTTTAAGAGAGCAATTGAGCTTGAGGCAGGTAACGCCGAGTTCTGGAATTCTCTTGGGGTTGTTACAACCAAGATGAATCCAAAAGTCGCCCAACATTCATTCGTCAGAAGCATTCACTTGAATGAGAAGAGCGCTCGGACATGGACGAACCTCGGAACTTTGTATCTACTTCAAAATGACCTGGAGCTTGCTCACATAGCTTTTTCTCGTGCTCAATCCACGGATCCGGACTATGTCCAAGCATGGCTAGGAGAAGGATTGGTTGCTCTCCTGTGGGGAGACCCTATGGAAGCACTCTCCCATTTTACTCATGCCTTTGAGATTTCTGATTCGGTATCCCTGATCACTAAGCGACTATATGCAGTCTCAACATTCGACCACCTCATATCTTCGTCTTCAGCGTCCAGCAGCATCATAGATCTTATCCAGCCTTTATTTTCCCTCCAGCAGTTGTATTTCCAGAAGCCAATGGACATTCCTTACCGCCACCTTGCGGCCCTCTATCTCGAACGTGTTGGCAACCATAATGCTGCAATTGAGGGTCTAGTATCTTTATGTTCACTAGCAGAGACCGAATATGAGGAGTCTGAGTCCCAAGAGGCTCTCTCTCGCTTTGCCCAAGCTAAAACTGATCTTGCGCGGAACCGCCTTGCAGTTCACGACTACGCATCCGCGGTTGAAGATGCAGAAACCGCCCTTGATCTAGCCTCCAACCCGGAGTCGTGCAGTATGTCCCTCGAAGTGTTCAAAAAGACCCGCCTGTCTGCTCGCCTAACTGCTGGATTGTCCCATTATTACCTCAACAACATGGATGCTGCATTGGGTGCCTTCCGCATTGCGCTTGAGGAGAGCAACAGCGCACCTGATGTTGTATGCCTTCTTGCTGAAGTCCTGTGGGCGAAGGGTGGTGAAGATGAGAAAAACGTTGCGCGGGAGCAGCTATTCGAAAGCGTCGAAAAACATCCAGAACACGTCGGCTCGGTTGTGCTACTGGGTGCTATGGCAGCTTTAGACGAAGATACCGACACTATGGACGCGGTAAAGGATGATCTGCAAGCGTTGAGGACAAAATCGACTTTGGATGCTATGCAACTAGCGAGGGTTGAGAAAGTCCTTGATTCAATTGCGATGATGACCGGTGGCGTCGAGGAAGCGGAGAAAGAGGTTAAGAGAACGATCGTGCTTTCACCCTCAAAGGCGCATGGCTGGGCGCAACTGGCAGATTTCAGCGAAGACGTCTTCCCAGCGCAGATGGCACTTAAAACGGCGGAGAAGACCGTGCCCCCACTTGGTCCGCTGAGCGCAGTCAATTTGGCTGTTGCATTTGCTAGTACAAGATCATTTGGAGATGCGCAAAGAGCAATTGCCCTCGCGCCTTGGGTCAAAGCCGGCTGGAATGCACTGGCAGAATCCTTGGAGGGATAGGACTTAGACCGATGATACCGTATGTTATTGAAGCAAGACAATATTGTTAAACTCGATGCGGCTATGTAGCAAACGGTGTTGCTTGGTCCAAAATGCCATAAAATACTCTTCATTTTGTCTCACCGTGTTGCATCTAAACTTCACAGCATCGCTCCCAAGCAGCACTTGCCAGGTCCTCTCCTCAAATGCCCATGCATTTATGATCCTCTAACGGCTGTTGACGTGCTATATGCTGTAGCTGCTTTTCTCCTTCCGACACTAACCTACACGTCCGTCATTATGATGGCTGCAATACGAGAAAATTAAGCGAATCAAGAGCTCAAAGCAGGGTACGTGAGGCTTAAAGTCTAATTGAACTTATATGGTGGTTCACGGAGCCATACCACGCCTATTACATTACTACCTCCAACCCCCGATCTCTTGCTAGTGATGCATTTTCTAATCTTCTCAGTGTTTATACCATCTCCTTGATATGTATTATTATATTCATCGATATAAGTTAATAGATCACTTTGTGGACGCTATCCTCACTAAGCATACAATCAGGATGCCTCTACTTCTACGGCATTCGGAGCCAGAGCTAGAAATATATCACAAGGATGCCTTGGAGTATTGGCGACTCGTTTACATCGCTTCAGAAAATTTGCATAATTATTCCTCACTAAATGGAAAGGCCTATCAGACCTATTATGCATAATACACTTTTGACCCAACATATTGGCCAAATTATTTTCGATTTTAGGGCCATTGGACATAAAAAGAAGACTGATACGGTGTTATGGGTAGGATAATTTATTTATCATCCATCGAGTGCTTAAGCGGCAGCTCCCTCATGTACATTGTCATTGATTATTACTAGGTTGGAAGTTACAGCATAGATCGATAAGCCTGGTGAAGGTGATTGAGACCTGAATCAAATAAAAGCCAACTAAGGACACTGTCATCTCTATTCAAGAATATTAGCACCGCAGATGATTGTGAGAGAGTTTTCAATAAATACTTACCCGAGCGTTATATCAGCCCGATTAGATCTTCCTATTGTCTCTAAGAGCTTCGATCATTCCCAACAGGTGTGTGAGACGTATCTAACAAGTGTTCGTTAGTATACTACAGTACTGCTCCAGGAGGTAATTCGAAGGGGAAGAACGCATACAGCGACGTGACAGGAAAACCTTTAAGAGCAATGCAAAGATAGGTATAAGCACCATCATGGCAATGGTGACAAGGGCAAATATGCTTTCCTTGGTCCATCCTGATGTTTGCTGAGGAGCTAGCTGAATTGAGGGTTGGTTCATTTTAAGAGACAAAACGGTGGAATTGATAGAAATAGAAGATAGACTTGACAAACAGACCATAATATATGACTTTGTTCCTTTAACGATAGAAAGTAAAGAGACTTCTCTATATATAAATGATCAAAGCAGGGGCGTCATACAGGTAATAGCACGGCTGAAATTAGCGAACCGGCAAGTAGGTCGCTTGCCGTCTGTTCGAATTTGGAAGACCGGCATGCTAACGACGACATCGGTGCTTAGACAAAAGGCCAGTTTTTAGAAGGCCAGGTGGCAGCGTGCGTCGCGTATGAATGGCGCATAATACTATTGGTGGTAGGTCGTGCTGTGACTTGGGTTCTTAAGAGGATTGGCGCAGCTGCTGCGTTCGGCCTATACCCTTTTAAGGACCGGCAATGGTTTGAAAGTGTATTTCTGGGGCGGAAGACAATCCAGACGCCCCGGACAACCCGGACACCTTGTCTCCAAGATCCTACAGCACTTGTGTCTTCAGGAACTTCAAAAGGGTTCTCTGGTGGTGCTACAAGATTTCTTGTCGTTTGTGCTTCAAAAACGTCTCGTACAATTCAGTTTGTAGATTACTTGACCCTGACATAATGGCCTTCCCTTTTGCAGCACATGTAAGCGACCTTTACATTTTTCTTGCCCTAGTTGAGGAAGAAGGCAACCACGACGGTTCGCGCACTACCTATTGCAGAAGGCAAAATAAGCTTAATAGAACGACACGCTCAAGTGGATGTCCGCTATGCCTCTGTACAAACTAGGCGCTTTCGCGTTGGCTCTTCGTTTAAGATGAAGCCGTTATCCAGACTAATTCATAGTAGGGCCATGTCGCGATTGCGTCGAACCTTTATGGCATCGCAGGTCCATCTTACCGTTCTTTCACCAATTTACCTGGGTCTAGTGCCCAGCAGGATGCAGCTGACGCCCTGTTGGATGAATTTTTCGACTTTGACAATGCTGCGATGGACCTATCGACTCGAGAACCGTCCATACCTAAAAGCAATCACGAAGCATCGGCAAGAGATGAGGCTACAAAATTACCCTCACTCCAGCAATGTTCCGATCATTCCACGCCGGATTTCATCGACGCTGTTCCATATACCCCAGGTCTGGAATATCCAGATTCCGGTGTTCTGCAGAAGGATTCCATTGGCCCCAACCCAGAGTCACACGAATGCATTTGGTCCGACCAGCAACTTGAAAAGTTCAGAGTCCGTAAGCGAAGCGCTTCTCCAATCAGCATACCTGGTTACCAATGCCTTGACTGGAATATTATGCCGCAGCTAGAGCCACAACCACGGAAGCGCCCAAAAAAGAAGACGGGGACACAGCGCGAAGAAGCAAATCGTGTAAGAGAGAAGGGTGCCTGTTTGCGCTGCTACGTACAGAAACTGAAGGTATACAATATCTACCTTAGTATTTGGATATTTCTAATGCAATCTAGTGCTCTGAAGGGGTTCCTTGTGCACCTTGCGCAAACTTATTCCGCGAGGCTGCGACGGCTGTCAGAACAAGAACGCTGCAGTGGACAGCATGTATAAGCTCATCCTTACTAGATGTGAACGTGTTTACATATGGTTGTACCCTATTATGCGATTGTCTCTACGGAGAGGCTAATTTCATTTAGGGATTGCCCTAATCGATGATCCTCCAACATCGTCTGCGGACGTTCAATTGAACACTAAAAAGACTTTTGGTCCCACTTCAATGACCCTCTTTGACATGATATTGTCGACTGCGACTATGGGAGGAAAGTACAGTTTCTTCTCAACGTTTGACTCTCTATACTGTGAGATTGTACGACGCATCTACGGATCTCACGTCGAGGACGTTCATACGTTTATATTGAAAGACCGAAATCCGCTTAATGTTCTTGTCCAATTCAATACAGTCCTTCTTGGTAGCCAGGCTATAGGGAGTAGACTGGGTGGATATTACGGGTACCTCCGAAAGGTGCGCGGAATATGCGGCGAATTAGCTTTTCAAGGGCTTGAAAAATGCCTTGAACGAAACCATCTTGCGGGTTCATCTACCACTAGGCAATTCACTCTCATTGTCTATATTGCTCTCGTACTCGAACAGGTTCTGGAAATCGAGGGTGGTAGGCCAGGATCGCTTTCTACTTCTTCCGACTCAACCTACCAAGCTATGCATAATCATCTTGCTCAATACCTGTTCTACTATCTTCGTCGGCTTTGCTCGAACATTTTCCTCGGTGGTTCGGCGGTCATGAGGTGTATCGAAAATACTTCGGAAGGAGTCCGTATACGCGATTCTTTCTGGTGCGAATTATCTCAAGCAACTGGCTGTGGTTATCTGCAAAAGCCACCGAAGCTGCAAGAATATATTCATCTTCGCAACGACTTCGTTGGTGAATACTTGCGTCAATAGCGTCCCAAAATTGAATGTGGTTATCAGTATGTATGGGGAGGCAGCTCGGTCTAGCAATCTATGAGTCTTGATTTCCGCGTCTACATTTTATCTTAGGAGAAGACTGGAATTCTCTCTTTCGACACAACCCGCCTAAGATTGTTTCCAAACTGTTAACTGATTTTTAATGTAACACATCTCGAACTTTTACTTGGTAACGCCGGAGCCATCATTAGTTGTTTGGGCGTTTGGGTTTGCCGGATACTACTGCATTAATGTACTAGGCTTCTAAATTGCGGGTTCATGGGTTTTGTAACACCTGTGGAATGTTAGTAGTAATATCTTGTTTTAGGCCATGCATAATAAGTGCCGACTTACAATACTACCCTGCCATAAATGGTACATTTATAGTCGCTTTCGATGCTAGTTGCTCTCGGATGATGATGAGCTGGCTCACGGGAGGAATTATAATGTTAGTAAATATGCCAAGTCCCAACTCGCTAAGTCCCAACTTGCAGACTTCTTTCAAGCCTAGTAGAAAATATCACCCGACATGTAGGGCTTTCAGTTCGTTTGTTACTGAATAACATCCTCGTCCTAAATCAGTAGCATATGATATTCGTAAGGTTCGCTGAGTGACAATCAAATGATGACTCATGTTTCTGAATTCTTTATAATATTTTCACATTGTATCCTCAATTCCTGAGCTCCTTGAACCCTCTGCCACTTATTTAACAGCGCCACAACCTCAGCCCAATCCGCCTCGGCTTCCTCCACCTTCCCATCTGAAACCAACCAACGAAGTCGTCTCGGCGCATCAAGCACCCACCGCACCGTTTCCTGTGACGCCTTTTGTTTGAGATGCTCCCTATTTGTAGTATCCTGGACCATAATTCCGGGGGTAATATTCGGAGACGGCGTGGTCTTGTCAAGCAGCGAGCTCGATAAGCTCGCCGCTGTCTCAGCAATATGCGAGATAGCTGGAGAAAGTGTGGAAGTGGTTGGAGCTAGCGGGTCCATATTCGTGCGCATTTTGCGGATGGTGTCGGTGGCCGCGATGAGTTTCGAGTAGTTGTCGTATACAAGGGCTTTTCGTTCGCCGTCAAGGCCGCGGATCTCTTCAAAGAAATGAGGGCCGATCAGCAAATGGTCATAACTTACCTTTCAAGTGATAGTGTGTCTGGTAGATTGTAGGCTCTTACCGCTCACCAATCCAGCTTCCACTCTTAATACACCTTCTAGTCCTTGCTTTGAAAGCACATCTTTCACGTACGCTTGGGCATCAAACCCCTCCTGATCAAGTTCACTGACATCTGAATCTTGTTTCCTAGTGTCTTGGGCTTGAGCTCCATTGCTAGGGTCTGGAGACCCTGCGGCGGCACCTTTTAATCCGTAGTAGTCGCGAAGAGCGGCACGATTACGCCGCGTGTTTGTTGGCCGATTAGTGGAGGTGTCGAGCGAGGTACGTGAGGAAGAGGGGCTCCGGATTGAACTTGAGATGCGTGGGGAAGCTACGGTGGTCATTGTGATATTTAGTAAAGCGAAGATGCGTGGGAGGTTCAAACAAATACGGAGGTTCGAAGTCGAAGGTTCCCTTGTGGGGCAAACACGGGCAGGTTTGCCGACAGGGCTGAAATAAGGTTATTGTCAACGCTCGCAAGGCCCGCTGTGCCATTCATGCCGCTCGTCTTCATCTGTTCAAATGTCCACTTCTGCCGGCTTTGTTCGTGAATTAACTGCCTACCTAACTCTAAAGAACCTCCCGCCATCTTCCGCTTGGTTCCAATCTTTCCTCCCGACTATTCGTGCCTCCACTCCTCTCCCCGCTCTTCAAAAAACCGCTCTCTTCCGTCTCCTCGCTTCGGATATAACGCAATCCTTGGAACGTACCCCGTCATCGATCTTCCCCGCTGACATTCATAATGCCCATATCAAAGAGCGTAAGCTTGTGGGGCCGATAGCATGCCAGGTGCTGGATGTCGAGGACATTGGACAGAGTAGGTGGAGCCAGGTCGAAGCGCTGGAGGCGGCCGAGAGGGGGGAAGGGAAAAAAGGTCGAGAGGTGATCCGTGTCATACCTTCAGATGAGCAAAGTGGGGACCGCGGAGCGTATGTGAGTTTTGGGCCACATAAACTGCTCATGCAAGATGCTCAGGGGACGAGGGTGTACGGGATGGAGCTCCAGACGATAGAGGGCATTAACGTCAATATGAGTATTGGGACGAAACTGGTACTGAAAGACGTTGCTGTTGCCAGGGGAGTCATTTTGCTGGAGCCACAGAGCGTGAATGTGTTGGGAGGGAAGATTGAACAGTTACACAAAGAGTGGAGGGAGACCAGGAAGGAGAGGCTGAAAGTTGCTGTTGGAATGGTGGTGGAGACGGGGTAGGGTCCTACGAGGATTACATGGGATCCTCGCCTTGGACTCCTAATCCGTCATTAGATGTATGATGTGGTTGGGGGGATGCTTTGTACACAATCGGGCCATTCCTTCATATATGAGCAGCCATTGCGTTGTAAATATTTATTCATCTTCTTACGCCTAGTATAGTGGCTCAGTCTAATGTGTACAGCAGGGTTAATTCAAGCCTGCAACTAATTTTCCGGTAATATATATAGATTTGCTAAAGATTGCTAAAGTACAGCTAAGCCAATGAAATTCCTGCATCCAAAATTTTTTTCTCACGAATAAGTTTTGGTCAGCATACTACCTCACTGTCTGGTACAGCACAAAGCCTGCAGGAAGACCAATTTCAGGATCATTAATGATTCCAAGCTAATCTAGCTTGCCGGCTTGGGCATTAGAATAGATGGAACAATCACACCCAATAGTATTGAGCTGACCATTGCTTAGTGCTACATTAGTCATCCACGCCATCTTCCTAGTAGCATCATAGCGTAAACCCAATGCTTTGACGTAGCAAGTGAAGTCTCAGTTATAGGGAGACCACTGAAGCCTGTAATCGTGGTATTTTATGTAGTGCTTGCTTGATTTACGGAGGTGCATTACGATAAGGGTATTGCAGTCTGCCCCCCGAGCATGAAAAATCAATGCCTGCTACGGCAGGGGTATGTTTGTTGAGCATGCGAAAGACTGCTTGGTTGGAGGGTGGAGGCTGACACGACGGACGGGATAATTCACCAAAGCCACGTCGAACGATTTATTGAATATGCTGACGCGTAGACCTCTGTCTGGTTGGTTTGCTGTACTCTTGCTCGGTCGTTTTGTTAAATCCAGCAATTGGGTATGGTTTAATTTGATGAGGACCGGAAGTTCTTCTCTCGTACTCTCATCCACTTTCGCGCATGTGCGAATTTAGAAGCTGAGATGGGACGAGATAGCCTCGCGAGTACCTATGTGACTACGCGGGATAGACTCGGTGAGGAAGTAGATAGTAGGCGTACAGAAGTCGCGGGTCATAGCGGTCGTAGAGTCAATTTCGGATCTTCCACAAGCAGATATCTCACAAATCAGACACTCCGTAGTAGAATCTTATTATCTCAGTTGACTCATCCGCTTCGCCGAGGAATTTGAGGAGGCGGCTACCCCCTGCCCCCGCCCGCGCCACAGGAACTTATAAGCTAATCAAACGGTCGCTCCAACTCATGGGTACTTATTAGCCAATAGAACGCCGCGCTACACCCTACCACCCCTACCACCCTAATTCCTCTGCGAAGCGTCTGAGAGATTATGGGCGCGATTTGTAAAGGCAGGCCACCTGCCTAGTAGATGACGGTTGTATCGCCTTTAACGCGGTATATCGCCCCCTAATACACCACCGCTCAGCTCGCCGATACCTCCATTTAAAAGCCCTCCTCTCGCTCTATAGAATCCATCCGCAATAGAGTGATTGTGCCCCTAATGTCTCTATAAACGTCTCTACAAACGTCTGTACGAACGCCTACACGAACGCCTACACGAACGCCTACATGAACGCCTACACGAACGCCTACACGAATGCCTACGCGAACGCC
>Ga0307507_10001276_pt1 | contig 56466 bp, 32 predicted proteins | sample 7_EM_MG_FD_207223 | JGI IMG/M metagenome (GOLD analysis project Ga0307507, IMG submission 207223) | Populus trichocarpa ectomycorrhiza microbial communities from riparian zone in the Pacific Northwest, United States - 7_EM | ecosystem: Host-associated > Plants > Roots > Unclassified | place... | reverse complement strand
AATAGCTTTAAAGTAGCTTTTATTTATTTAAAATATGTTATTAGTATAAAAGAGGTAAATATAATTATGGTTGCCAAATGCGCAGATTACTGGCAGGTTGCGCGCAGGTTGCGCGCAGGCTGCGTGTCAAAAAAACACGACATAGGCTAGTCGGTCGAGTTGCCAAATGACCTCAACTGCGCGCCAATTGCGTCAACCACCAACTATTGAGGCCATTGAAAGGGTACCATATTTTGCCGATATAGAAAATTTTAGGGACCTAAAGTTAGGTATTATACCCATAACAAGGAACTGCTTGCTATAGTCAACTACTTTAAACAGTGGCGACACTACCTTAAGCACGCAAGCCATACCACTTGTATACTCTCAGATTATTATAATTTACGCTACTTTATAACTATAAAGGAGCTTACACCTTAACAAGCTAAATAGGCAGAGAAGCTTACGCAATTTAACTTTAAGATTAAATATAAGCTAGGGGAAAATAACCCTACTAACAAACCATTACAACGGCTAGACTATACTAAAGGCTTTAAAACAGGAGAAGGAAAATAAATAATAGACATCTTACTCCCTACATTACAGAATAAGCTCCAGGTATAGGATGCTTAAGTACCTACAGCTCTATATACTAAGTCTTAGGCGGTGCAAACCCTATTAGTCTCTACTAACGTTCTAGCTAGTACCCAGTCCATTACTAATAAGGGTCTGAAAATACCTAGATAAGACGTTCCTAATATAAGTTCGGAACCTAGTAATACACCACCCTTAATTACTAAGCTATCCCCTTAAACTAAAAGTAAAGCTATAGAGTAATTAGAACCTAGAGCCCTATAATAACTAAAGGACTTTAACCTTATAGCAGCCTTCCTAACATACGCGCACTAAGAAATTGCAAGATCTATAGTACTATCTAGTCTTATACTTAGAGCAGTATAAGGTAAAATAGCTTTTACCTAAAAACTATCTAAAAGGTTAACGGATCTCATCTATAAGGTACAACAAAGGGACGCCTCCTATACTATCTTTAATGCGGAAGTAGACCAGAAATGTAATAGAAAGGAAGCTAAAAGGTGCTAAAATTGGGAACTAGACCTAATAGGCCTACTATATAGAAATGGTAAGGTTTAGGTACCATAAAAAGCAAATCTATAACAGAAGATCCTTATAAGGAATTATAATAATCCTCTAGGCGGCCACTATAGTCAAGTTAAGATAGTAGAATTACTTTAACACAAATACTACTGGCCAAAGCTTAAGCAGAAAGCAAAGGAGTATATTAGCTACTGCGAGAAGTATTAAGTATACAAAATCTAAAGGCACAAGCTATAGGGTTTACTTAAATCAGTTCCCCCTACTAGTAAGCTATAGCAATATTACGCTATAGACTTTATTACGGATCTCCCGCCCTTAAAAAATAGGTAAGAATAAACATACAATTTAGTTCTAGTACTTATTAATAGGTTTTTAAAGTATATCTAATACCTTCCCGTTAATAAGACAATTAATACATAAGTACTTATAACCCTAATTAAGGAAAAATACTTTCTTAAAGTAGATTAACTACACTCTATTATTACTAATAGGGGTAGTGTCTTTATAAGCCAGTACTAATTAGATCTATGCTTTTATTTAAAGATAGACTACTATTATAGTATAGCTTTCCATCTATAGACAAATAGGTAAATGGAACACCAGAACTAGAAACTAGAGTTATATCTATAAATATATTTAAACTACTAGCAAGATAATTAGTGCGAGCTACTTCCATACGCGGAGTATGCTTATAACTCAAAATAATATATATTATATCAGTTTGCACTAATCCAGATTACCTATAGCATCTAACTATTGGGATTTAATAGTATATCTAACAATTACTAGCTAAGGCCGCATAATTAATTATAGAATTCTACCAGGAAGTTTAAGGACATCTACTAGAGAGTATAAGGATACCTTAAGGAATAGGAGTAATAGAAGTATATAAAGCAGAGCCTACAAAATACGTAAGAGCAGTAGAGACTTTAGTACAACTGCAAATACCAGGACAAGCATTTTAGCGTAGGCAATAAGGTTCTATTACGTTTAACAAATATTAAAACCCGTTGACCATTAAAGAAGCTTAATATAAGATACCTAGGTCCCTTTCAAATTAAGGAACAAATTAGCAAGCTAGCCTACTATCTTTAGCTACCCCCATCTATAGCCCGTATACATTTAGTATTTTACATAAATCTACTAGAGCTATAGCACAGACTACCACTAGAAAAGAACTTCCATCTAGGCCCAATTAAATACTCTAAAGTAGTGGGCAAGTGGTATAAGGTTAAAGCTATGCTATACTATAAGTCTATTAAGAATAAGCTTTAATATAAAGTTAAATAGCTAGGCTAGCCTGCTAAGGACTCTATATAGGAACCAGAGGATCACCTTAATTATTATAAAGATATTCTAAAAGAATATTAGGACTAAGGTCCACAATCTATAAATTATAGAAAGCGCTCTAATACTATAGTGTTATTATAACCTATAAAGAAAGCTCGCGGTAGGCCAAGAAAGGCCCTAAAGAGTAAATAGGTTAAATTAAATATAGAACAGACAAGCTCCGGAAAACATAAGAATTAATTAGGGCTACGGCCTAAGGCAGGATAGGTCCTTAGCCTTTTTATATACATAGCATAGAATTAATAGGGTATTTTACTAGAATTACATTCCTATTTATTAGTCTATATTAGGAACAGTATTCCTATACCTTCCCAAATGCTTTATAAGGCCTTCCCAATTGCTACTATATATAAAAATCAATCCCAAATACCCAAATTAAAAGCTACTATACCTTATCCCTAGGTGCAGGATTAGTATCTATTAGCCTACCAAGTAATAGCTAATAGGAATAAGATCTAGATCTAGATCCCTTAATAGGAGTATAAGTAGGCATAAAAACAGGGGCAGGCCAATAAGGTATAGATGGAGCAGAGATCCTTAAATACTTAACACTAATATTAGGCCCAAACCAGTACCAACAAAGTTTTTAAGGTGTAAGCTTCTAGTTAATAAAGATACGCTTAAGCCCAGAATAAATAGAGACGTTAGCTAGCTAGTAAAGACTAGAACCACTAAGACCTTACTATAGCAATTATTAGTTACCTATCCGCTAGGTACCTAAAGAGTAACCTACCTAATACTGTATTATATTATACTCTTTTAAAACTTAACGCGTATATACAAACTCCTTCTTATAGTAAACGGCGACCTTTTTCTTATTACCCCCATCCTTTACCCTATCCTTAGTATACCAACCTTACTCCCTTATTAGGCGTTACTAGCTAGCTTGCTAGAAATTATAGGTGGTATAGATGGCTATAGCATAGTCTTAAATTTAACCCAGATATTTAGCGTTGGCGCTAGAATAAGAGAGAGCCCAGGTAATATAGTAGTTAAGGATATTAAAGGATCGTCGCCACTTAGGCCCAGGCTATATTAAAGCCTAAAGTTAGCAATAGAAACCTATTAAGGATAGGAAAGCTTATCTTAACGTAACTACCGCTTTTAGTACGCATGCATTAATTATAAGGACTAAAGGTATTGGACCTTATATAGTAGGTCTTATTATAAGCATCCAGAATCTTCTTATTAGACTTCTAGTCTTTTAAGGACGTACATATAAAGTCATTTAGGTAGGACCAGCACTAGTTATAGGTTAGCAGAGGTTAGGGTTCTATATACAGCAACAGGGCCAAAATACGCTATAGAATTAGATTAAAAGAGCAGTTAGCAGAAGAATAAAGAGGCATATTAAATTAATAATAGAAAAAAAAGAAAATCTTAATAATATATTAAAGATACGTCTAAATTTAGACGAAGGGCAATAATAGAAAGTAAGGTATTAAAGAAAAGGAGCAGCTTAATAAGCAAGGTGTCTCTATACTTTACCTCCCAATACCCTTCCAGTAAATAGCCGTAACCTTACCAATATAACTCCGTTACAATAGCGCAATTTAGAAGGAAGGAAATACGCGTATAAGCCATTTAGTTATTACTTCCTTATAAAAACTAATTACGCGGCCAGTGAAGGCAATTAAGACGTCAATTATAGACGTATATAGGTAAAATTATACCTAAATAATACTATAGTATTAAAGAATAACGTTATAAACGTTTTTAACAAATTATATAATAGCTAGAGGCGCTATTACAAAGTATCCCTTCTATTTGCTAGGCAGTAGAGCTATACTAAATATATAGCACAGAACCAATAAGAAAGAATTATAGATTAATATCTTAAAGGTTAAAGACAATGGCAAGCCAAGGCTCTATACGTTAAATTCCATACTAAAAGGTCCTATAGAACCATATTAGGAACACTAAATTACCTATAACACTTGCGATTAATTATAAACCAGCATAAAGGCTTAAAAGTAGAGTTATATAAAAATCCTTAGGTTAGCCTAGGTAGTTACCAGCACGTTTCTAATAGGCTTCTAAGGGGTCTCCTAGCAATCCTCACGTCTTTTCTCTAGTTATGTTTTTTCCTTATTAAGGTTTTTAGTAGTTTAAAGCAGGGGTTAGATAGATAGATAATATACAGCGGCATACCAATATCTCCCTAATATCTCTCCAAACCCCTTCTGGGATAAGCCTTTATAATCTCCCTACTATAAGGTAATGGCAATTAGGGGCCAACCGTAAGAAGGGGGGGGGTAATGTAAGGGATATTATTGCAGACACCTTGGGTTGCCTTCAGGACAACCTCCGGACGCCCCTTAGATAGTCACCGGTCACGTGCCAGAGGCATATACCCGTAGTATATAGTCTCCACAATCCCAGAGGCCTTACCTCCTTAAGGATTCGTCTCTCTTACCAATCTATCCTATTCCATAATCGTGTCCTTATAGCCCCCTGTCTATAAAGTCCCCTTACAACTAACTACTAACCGCATTATTTAATCTTGTAATATATAAATTAATAAGTTAAAAAGATATTAATTACCTAAAATACCAGAACACCTTATTATCTTATAGGCTTAAAAGTATTGTTTTTAGCAAATCTAGGACCTACTAAATAACCTTTAAAATGGTAGCAAGGACTAGATAGAGAACTTTAATAAAGAACTAGATATAGGACTACCGCATTTAGCAAATATTAACATTACTCCTACGTTAAAAAGCATTTAGATTTTAATAGAAGAACTCTATTAGCTACCTACCCTAGAGCTAACTCTAGAACTATCTAAACCATTAGCGTTATCGGCGCCTTAACAGACATTATCTACTACTTAGTCATCTTCTAAAGTCACTAACCCATTATTTATAGAACCTATACCTTGTTCCAAACCTCAGATAATAGCAGGCTTATTATTAGGGGGTAAGAGACGTTCTGGCTATAAAAAGCGGCCTATAGTAAAGAAGAAAGATATGCTAAATTAGGATCTACGATAACAAGCCTTTGCGGTTCAAATTAATAATGGTAATAATATCATTAATCTAGATACGACACTATTAGCTTACGCTTTTTATACTGCTGCTATAAAGACGTACGGATATTAAGATAACTTTCCACTACCACTAAAGTTATGGAAAGAGATGCTTAATTATAAGTACGCTATAGAGTTTAAAGTAGCTGCTTATACTAAGATAAAGGCCTTAACTAAAAAGCAGACCTAGGATAAGGTATAGCTAATTAAGAAGGTTTATTAACTTCCTACTATATAGGTCTTTACCTACAAGGAAGATTTAGACAGCTTTATTATAAGATTTAAAGCTCGTCTAGTTGTCCGCGGAGACCTTTAAGCAGTCTTATAAGAGGAGGTTAAAGCTATAACAGCAGCCTATTAAACCTTCTGTCTACTTTGCGCTCTTATCGCTGGCTTCGACCTAGATATTATATAGATTAACGCCGTTAACGCCTTTATTAATGCCTTAGTTGATAATAAGGTTTACCTTATTCCCTCCAAGGGTATAAACCTACTACCTAGATTCTCTCTCCGTCTAAGAAAAGCAATATATAGACTATGGAAATCTCCTAAATTGTGGTTTTTAGAAATGTCTACTGCTCTGCAAAGCATAGGTTTAAAAGCTGTACTAGATAAGCTGTGTCTCTATATATACCCTACTAAACCTATCTTTATATTCTTCTATGTTAACGATATTTTAATTATAGGACACCTGAGCTGTTATTAGTAGATGGAGGACATTCTAAAGCAGCTGCAAGATTGATTTAAGATATATAAAATACCTCAATTCACGTTATTCCTAAATACTCGTGTTGTACGAGATTGATAAAAGGGAAAGCTCTAGCTCTGTCTAGATTAATATCTTAAGAAGCTAATCTTAATATACTATCTAGAATATCTAAAGCTATTAGCTACACCACTATTAGGCCAGGAATTAACACCGTATAAGGGAGAAGCTATGCCGAATCAGATAAAAGGATATTAACGCCATATAGGTTCTGTAATATATCCGGCATCTATAATATAACCAGACGTCACTTTTTCTGTTAGTAGGCTAGCTAAGTTCTTATAAAATCCGTTGCTAGCTTATCTTGCGGAGATTAACAGATTGCTTACCTATCTCTATAATACCAGATACCTCGCTTTTAAGTTCTCTACTATTACGCTATATAAATTAAACTAGGTTCTAAAAGCTGCTTCTAATGCTAGCTTTGCTAACAATGCTCTAATATGTTAGAGCTTATAGGGTTTCTTAATAAGCTTATTTAATGGGCCTATAGCATAGCAGGCAACTAGACAAAAGGCAGTCACTAAGTCTACTATAGAGGTAGAACTCCTGGCTCTCTTACACATTGGTAGGAAGGTGGAGCATATGGTTCGGATATTTAAAGCCATTAGATTCAATCCAGAACAGGATATTATTATTAATTGCGACAATCAGCAGTTAGTACGGATTGTAATAAAAGAGACTCCTACGGTATCTATAAAACTCTAACACGTAGATATTCATTAATTCTGGCTTCACCAAGAGGTCCAAAACGGAAGCTTTGTTGTACAATGGGTACTAATGAGCAAGATGGCTGCAGATGGACTAACTAAAGCTCTCTTAAAGCAAAACCATCAAAAGTTCGTCAAAGTAGTAGGGCTCCGCAATATCAGACATCTAGTCAATTAACAATTAAGTCACAGCAAAAGCTTACCACCAGCTCGTCTATCCCAACTGCCTAATCCGGTAATCTAGCTCTGCCGCTCTACGTCAGATCTAAGGGGGTGTGTTGGCCACGGAGGTAGCTTTACTACTAAGGTGTTGGACTCCGAACGACTACGGACACCGAAGGTCGAACTAGGGTTATTTTCTTATGTATATTAGGGCTCTTAGAGCCACCTTGAATAAAACAGATCACTCAATCAATTCTGTGTCTCTACCTATCAGCTGGCCTATGTCATCTATCGTGATACCCGCCTGGCTGAAAAAAGATAGAACAAGGCTATTGATGGCGATCACTCAGACGCTTAAGATCTTCATAGGAACTAATCATACTCCATGCCTTCCGGTAGACACGAAGTGGAGTAGACTGCCGTCAATGGGATGAAGGATAAAATTCTGAAGAGAAGGCTAACAAAAGGTCGGCGACTGCGGCCCTCCACCACAGCCACCCAACTGATGATAGGCAAACATCCCCTCCATGTTTCATGCTCCGAGTGCCAAGGAATTCGCATCATCTGTTGATCCGTGGCCTCTTCGAATCCAAGTCCCTTTGGACAGGTGGAACTTTGACCAGGCAGTTGTGTCCGCTTGCTTTGCTGATATAGATTCCGCTATCTCGAATCCCGCACTTATCGATCTATATTCCGCCATCCACCTCCGAGTCTCAACCCGCAATTCCCCTCCTCGCCATACCTGTTTACCGCCAACTAGGCCATTCAACAGCAATATAGACTCGATCTCACGTATTCTATAAGAGTAAGGGAGCCGTCAATATGGAACACGATGGGGGTTCAGCGGCGCACAAGAAAAAACGTGCATACGCTGCTCAAGCGTATGACTTTGGTGCAAATGCAGGATTAGCACCGGGGGCAGCTCAGCCAGCAACTATACCAGCGGTAGGAATTCCTCAGTCGCCGCAGGAACCATTGGCAGCGCAGTTTGGACAGATGAACCTGGGGCCGCAACCAGTGCAGCAAGCTCCCCAGATGCAGCCACCTCCGCAGAATCTTAATCAACTCTATCCAACGGATCTCGTTACACAGCCTTTTAATGTCATGGAACTTGACCTTCCACCCCCACAAATCAATCTACCTCCGAATGTATGTATAGGAATTCCTATAGCTGAACCATCACTGACCCGCACAGACGAGCGCTACACCATCGCCTTATGCAAATTGCCCTCCGAAATATGTCCGATCGACACTAAACACGGCCCCGACTACACATTCATTATTGAAGAAATCTCGACTCCCATTTGCCCTCGTCATTCAGCCCTATACGTCTCTGCACGATGCAGAAGATCCAGTACCAGTGGTGCCCGACCAGGTCATTTCAAGATGTCGGCGCTGTCGAGCATACATCAACCCTTTCGTTACCTTTCTCGATCACGGGCATAGATGGAGGTGTAACATGTGCAATCTGACAAATGATGTTCCGCAGGCATTTGATTGGGATTCAGCAGCTCAAAAGAGTGTAGACAGATGGCAGAGACCGGAACTCAACCATGCTGTGTGTGAGTTTGTAGCTCCTCAAGAGTACATGGTTCGTCCGCCACAGCCTCTAGTCTACCTCTTCCTCTTTGATGTCAGTTATGCCGCTGTTACGAATGGACTTTTAGCGACTAGTGCTCGGTGCATTTTGGAAAGTTTGGATAGGATACCCAACGCGGATCGGAGAACACGGGTAGGATTCATGGCTGTGGACTCAAGTTTGCATTACTTTTCCATCCCGCGGGATGGAAGCGAAAGTAACGAACCCAGCATGCTTGTTGTCAGCGATCTCGATGAGCCATTCCTACCAACACCCACAGACCTTCTCGTAAACCTCTCGGAGTGTCGGGCAAACGTGGAAAACTTCCTTGAAAAACTTCAATCAATGTTCCAGGACACTCAAAATGCTGCCTCTGCCATGGGCTCGGCCCTCCGAGCTGGCCACAAACTCATATCACCCGTAGGCGGTAAGATTACCGTTCTCACTGCATCATTACCAAATGTTGGATATGGCAAGCTTGAAATGAGGGAAGACAAAAAGATGCTCGGGACAAGCAAGGAAGGAGGTCTACTACAGACTGCGAATAGCTTTTACAAGAGTTTTGCCGTGGAATGCTCGAAGAATCAAGTATCCATTGACATGTTCCTTTTCTCCTCCCAGTACCAGGATGTAGCTACTCTCAGCAACCTTCCGAGGTACACTGGTGGCCAAACGTATTTCTACCCAGGATGGAATGCGGCGAGAAGTGAAGATGCCATCAAATTCGCTAGGGAGTTCAGTGACTACCTCTCTGCCGAAATAGGCCTTGAAGCGGTGCTGCGAGTAAGAGCTACGACAGGTCTACGGATGAGCACGTTTTACGGCAATTTTTTCAACCGAAGTTCGGATCTTTGCGCTTTCCCAGCGTTCCCACGCGACCAAAGCTACGTTGTAGAAGTTGCCATCGATGAGACCATCACGAAACCTTATGTATGCATGCAGGCTGCGGTTCTTCACACAACTTGCAATGGAGAAAGGCGGATAAGAGTCTTGACTTTGGCACTACCGACTACGGAAACTTTGGCAAACATATATGCATCAGCGGATCAAGCCGCGATTACCGTGTACTTCAGCCATAAGGCTGTTGAAAGGGCACTTGGTAGTGGACTAGAAGCCGCTCGGGATGCGTTACAAGCTAAGGTCATTGAGATACTCCAAACGTATCGGAAAGAATTGGCAGGGGGGAATATGGGAGGCGGCGGTTTACAGTTGCCTCATAATCTGAGGGCTTTGCCGGTCTTATTCCTCGGCTTGATTAAGAACGTAAGTTACGGTTCCTGATCAATATTAAACAAAGCGTGTACTGATATGACCCAGGTTGGCCTCCGAAAATCAGCCCAGATACCTTCTGATTTACGCTCTGCGGCACTCTGCCTCCTCTCCACTCTGCCATTAACTCTGATGATCCAATATATATACCCGAAGTTCTTCTCACTGCACGACATGCCGGATAATGCAGGTGTACCTGACCCAGCTACTGGCGAAATCATTCTCCCCCCCCCCTGCAACCTTTCCTCGGAACGCATCGTACCGTACGGATTATACTTGATTGATGACGGGGTAAACCAGTTCATTTGGGTCGGTCGCGATGCGGTCCCCGCACTTCTGCTGGATGTCTTCGGCGTGGAAGACCGAACCGCAATCAAGCAAGGCAAAACAAGTATGCCAGTGCTTGAGAGCGAATTCAACGAACGTGTACGGGGGGTTATTGAAAAGAGTAAAGACCATCGGGCCAAAGGGGTTGGCAGCATCATCGTTCCAACACTCTACGTGATAAAAGAGGATGGCGATCCAAGCTTGAAGCTGTGGGCGCAGACATTGCTGGTAGAGGACCGAGCAGACCAAGGAGTCAGCTTGCTGCAATGGATGGGCATGTTGAGAGAGAAAGTGAGTCCAGCCCCTCCTCCCTTGATCCTCTCTACTTGGCCCGACTAGTCGCTAAACGAGATACAGGTCGTGCAATAGAGATTTAATGTAGCCGAACAATGGCACCTATAAGAAGAGGTTAGAGTAGGTGAGGATCTCTGTTGGTAGATTTTCGTTCGCACCAACGTTTGGTAGTGGGCGGTGAACGATGTTATGTAGCACAACGTATTCAGCAACCTAAAGGGTTCCCATGAATGTGGAACGAGTGCGTGTTGTCATTGCAATCCCTTGTAAGCAGCGTGGCTTTTTAGATGCAGTGATCCGTAGCACGCTCCGCTGGTGTCACGTAGGCCGAAGATCTTGCTCTCGACCGAAAGAGTAATGCCGTGTGACGGAACGGCCCGTGCATGGAGTTTGTTGTTTCTCGAAGATTGACCTGGATTCGGGATGCAGAAACGATTGGTGATGTTTGGGGCGTGGTAGCATGGGCAGATGCAGGCCACTTTGTGGGATGCGGTGTTGTGCAGCACGCTCTTCTGGTGCCACGATGGCTCGCAGGCAATGCAACGCCCCGCAACTGATGTTTGCTTATTTCCGAACACTGATCTGGACTCTTATTCGAGACTGCAATGACAAGGGGGAGCTGGCATCTAGCGCAGTATCCCTTCGGCTGTCCTACGGTTATCGATAAGAGCCAGCCAATAGAATTAATAAGAAGGCCCCGTAACCATACGCGTACTTTTGATTCTGGTGTTCGCGCACGGTCTAATCTTACCAACCGAAGGGATTTGACACCAGTTCGGCTCGCACAAGTACAGGAACAACTGCTCCAGCTGCAACCCCATCTCGATAGTGAATTGGCTCATACAACAATGTAAAACGGCTCCTAAATGTACATTGAATGAAAATAAAGGTGCTAGCTTCGTCACTAAGTATCTCATAAGGCGCCACCTTTGTTTGTGCAATGTGCGGTTCTAAAGATCCACACGCGTCAGGATCCCAGAGTTCATCGTGTTCAGTGAATTCGGGCTCAATCTTGCAGGTGGGATAATTAGCCTAGATCTAAGAGCACGTACTGTGCCGATCACAGGTATGACGCCGAGGTGCTCGCGCAGCAGTGCTTTTCCTGCGGGCATAGCGCTCTAGGATGAACATTGAAGAGAATAGATCGGGAAAGGTAAGGCAGACTAGTTCGAAGCGGTGAACTAGTGGAGAGATTTAATATTCCTCTGGCGGAGGTGTTTTTGAAACTGATAATCCGTTGTGACAGAGGGTGTTCAGCTCGTGCACTTGCCGGATACCATCTAAGCGGGCCCAGTGAGACTGACGACGAAATATGTAAGGAACTGCGCAGGAACATGTAACAGTGGTAGAGGATCGGCATACCCCCAATCCTCCCCACAAACAGCCGCCTCCATGACATTAACTATGATAGCTTAGCCCGTGTCGGCAAGATAGATTACCTTATAGCGGACTTTACCTGAATCAAGCTGGGGTAGATGAAATAGGAAACAGTTGAACAGCTGCCATTGAGATTTCTGACGTTCAGAGTCTTATCATACAATAGGTCGCCTAGACTATGGAGAGGCAGTCTAGAGCGTCTTTAGTGTGGAAACGAAGGCAAAACGTTCAATTGGGAAGCTTACTATCCCAAACCCCGAACCACAATTTCTCCGTCATGTTGAAAATAGCCTGTGGTTGCTGTGTATTCGTAATGAGGGCGTCGACCTTTCCTACAGGTACAAGGCGTAACTATTGAAAAAATTAATGCAGCAATTCCGTCGATGCAGGTAGAAGTCTATCCCACCTCGTGCACGGACCCACCTCGTGCACGGTTCACCCTCACCAAATCAACTTTGCAACATGAAGCAATTCGCATCATATATATCACTAAATTGTTCAAAATTTTGGTGGATTAGGCTTTAGAACCTGCCGAATTAAGCTAGCTCTATCTCGCAGTTCTTAAGGTGTTGTGGCAGCCTCTTTTGACGTTGAGGGCGCCAAGTAGCTGATTCTACCACTCCAACTTCTTGACCACTAGCAGCAGTAATTTCCAACTCTTCTAGAGCTAATATTAAGTTATTTTGATTCCTCTTTGGCTTCTTTGGCTTCTTGGAGTTGTTTTGTAGCTGCCTTTTAGCTTGTTTAGCTTCCTTGGCTTTCTGTGCAGCAGCCTTTCTTGCCGCAGCTTCGGCCTCCCGTAGCTCCTTATTCTGCACACGCTGCTCTTTCCGTTGTTCAATTAAGCGCCTCTTCTCTTCCTTTTGTAGTTAACGTTGAACCTTTTTGTCGTCTTTGAGCCTTTAATCACGCTCCTTGGCTTCCTAATGTTCCTTTAGAAGCTCGCGAGCTTGCTCCACCTTCTTAGGGCTATAAAATATAGCCCCACCGTCGTCCGTAGTAGCAAGCTGGTGGAAAAGTGGTTTATGCCGCTGGCGCTTCTTCTGCTTGTTTTGTAGAGCTCGCTAATAGCCTTTAACTTGCGATTTAAGGATGATATTCGTTACTGCGAGGCTCTGGATTGTATTACTCAGCTCCTTAACTCTGCTGTCAAAAACGTTAACAATAACTTCCTTAAGCTTCTTCTTAATCCTTACCCAGTCGGCAGCCGTTAATACTAACTTAGAGGACTTACTTGATGAAGGCCCATCCTTCATAGAAGCTTCCTTTTCCATAAACTTATCCAACACAACCTCTGGCTTAAAAGGGTAAAGGCCAGTCTTTTCCCATCCACTATATATATTCTTTTCCATAAAAGCTTGATTGTAGGCCGCCCAGAATAGTCGGAAGAAGTCTCTCTTAGTAAGACGCGAGTAACCTTCACTATTAAGCGTAAACTGGTTTAATTCCTGGCTGTAGAATACAGCAAGCGGCGAGAAGAGGGAGACGTCAAGAGGCTGTAGCCTATGCGTTGAATGAGGTGGATAAACAGCTAGGAGGATCTTGTGATTGTGGCAGTAGTTGATAAACCTTATATTGATGTGAGAGCCGTGGCCGTTAACGATAAGTAGCCTCTAGTCTCTTCCTTGGCGCGTCTTCTGCTTTGTTTCGCGATTAAATACAGTAGTAAGCCATGAATAGCCTAGATTATCGTTTGTCCAACCTGTAGGTGATAAGGAGAAGAAGCAGCTCTGTTCTTTGGGGTCGTAATCCTGCAGCTATGAGTCTTGAATATTGCTAGAAACTCCTTGGTAAATTAGACCAGGAGAAAGGCTTGTTCCGTCAGCGCAGATAGTTCCTATAATAGTAATCCACTCTCTATTGCTATCTTGATTGACATTATTAACTCTACCAGAGTTAAAAGCGCTCTTAGAAAAGATCCTTCTTAACTTCTTAAGGTAGCCGATGAGGAAGCCCTTCTCATCCATATTATACGTATTCTTGGGTAGTATGTCATATTCCGTAATCTTCCTACCTAAAAGCTTAAAATATAAGCTGTAATACAGCGCTGAATTAGCCTTCTTCCGTGCGATATTAATTGGAGCAAGATATCCTGATTTAAGCTCGTCTTTGTGAGCGGCCAGCCAGCGAGTCGGCCAGTTGTGTCCTGGCTGCCTTCCTACAATCTCAGCTGCGATATTTTCAACCATTGCGACCGTAGGAGGAAGCCCGCATTCGGTAAGATCGTTAATGTATTTAATAAGCGCTTTTGACTGTATAGTGTTGAGGAATTGCATTGAATTGTAACTCTCTTCTCTAGAGCGGGTGACCTTGTTCCAACGCCTAGAGAGAGTAGACCGGTTAATTTTGTGCATTTTTGCTGTCGCAGTAATGTTCGGCACATCTTGAAGCCTCAAATCAGCAAGTGCGGCCTCCATAGCAGCTGTAGTTGTGGTGTAGCAGCAATTTTTGAAGATTTTGAAGATTTTGGAAATGCAAATTTTTGGTGGGGTTGCACCGTGCACGAGGTGGGTCCGTGCACGAGGTGGGATAGACTTCTATGTGACCTACGAATAGTTGCAATGGTTTGTTAAACATTTTCCTCAGATCTAGACGTTCTCGAGTGGACTAAGAAATAACTTGAGAAGAAGGAAGAAATAAGAAGTTGTGTGTAGTAAACTTTTTGATGTTTTCCTTAGGTCTGGAAAGGTTGGTTTTAATCCAATCGACTGCTAAGATGGAGATATCGCACGTGTATCTAAAGCTCATGTAAACCAGCCTTGACCACAGATCACATAAAATGTATACATACGATTACATACCAGCTTAGCGAGGTGCATGCTGTTTAACTACACAGCTGAAAGCTGTAATACGCTATGCTATCCGACCCGAGACGCTAAACCCTATAAAGCAGCCTCGTGAAACGGCCGCTAAGAAGAAAACAAGAACCGGCTCTCCCTGAGCGGCAACCTCTGCCGTAAACGATGAATACCTCCGCTCGAGATTGGATCTCTGTCGTTGAGGTAACTTTAACAGACGCTAGCCCCGTTGCCTCACACTATCTTCGCTGCCACGAGCTCGAGCATGCATGAACTGGAGGGGCTCGGGATGAAGAGAACAGCTATTCGGACGATGTCAATCTCGGCCCTTGTAGAGATCAATTCGAGCCCTCTACATCGAACCGAGTGGTCCCGATGGCAGTATTCAATACAGATCTGCCTTGCTACTCTCAATGACCAGTCCGAGCATAGAGCATTATCCTGCGCATAGGGCCCGTACATCCGCAATGTACCTCGAATGCAAATAACTGTGGACTGAAAATGGCCAATCATCTGCAACAAAAAGCCAATACCGGTAGCGTAGAACTTGTTTCGCTGCCTAACCCATTCTAGCCACAGCCCAGCGCTCTGGGATGCCAGATAGACTTCATTGTATCAATCAGAATGACATTGCTGAGCGAGGTCATCAGGTTAATATAATGGCTGACATATACCGTAGGCCCCGCCAGGTTTTGGCGTGGCTGAGCCAAAAAGACTAATGTACAGGGCCAGCACGCGGAATGTCGAACGCCTTGAGTAAAATCTCCAGGGAACAGCTACGTACAATAGACCCACACAACCTTGAGAACGAAGAAGTTGTTGCGCTCGCGGACGCCTACCACCACTTGACGTACTGGAAAGCACTATCCCCTCTCTTCGAAGAAATGGATTTACTCGAATTTGGGTGGCAGAGGGATTTCTCCTGGTCAGGGAGGCCACTGTGCTTTGTAGCCAACATATGTTGGCTTGGGTGCAATGGCGATGGCAGCTAACTCTCCAGTTTCATCAGCATAAACAAGGGTTTTCAACGGCTCTGTATTCTACGACCAGGGAATTCATCCATCACATTTTGCCGCTCAGTCAAAGCTCATGGCAACAAGGAGAAATAACCTACTATATAATCTCGAGGGTCTCGAAGAATTTATTCTTTACTAGGAATCTTCCAGGAAATCACGAAAGCCGATGCTACCAGCGTACCCTTGCATTCGGACTACAGCTGAAAGACGGCTGGAGTATATCTTAATACAGCTATCAGTATTCTTGAAGAGTCTGACGGAATTTTCATCATACCTATGCTGAAGGAGATGATTTTCCATCTATCCCCGACCTACCATCTTGCGTACCGGACTAGTCCGTCCGAAACGTTGTTGGCCTCGGAATTAGGATACAGGCGGTTTACTGCGTCCAACTAGCTGGCTTGTCAAATAAAGTGCGACGGGATGAAGGATCGTTTGAGCTTGAAGCTGCGGAGCTCGGCAGAGTCGTGTAGGTTGGAAGTCGAGGAATGAAATCGATAAGAACAGGACTTCTTCCACGCTGGCTGAACGTAATTATGAATTTTCCCGAATCTTATGACACTGGACAAGGCCAATTAAAAGTTTCTAGAGAGCGCCGATCACAGACACAGCTGGTTCGCCTGCCGAGCACTCAACACCTGTGAGCATGGGATCCGCCTTCCACAACCGGTATCTTGAACCTGCTGCGTCAGCTATCATCCTAGACAATCAAGCCGACGAGCGGCCGTCCGAAGTCAAATCTGCCTTCTTCGCGCTGATTGGGCAACATACTTCTTCTAACGGTATCCCTCCTACGACTGAGGTTCTAACATATCAAGAACAGTTTCCAATTAAAAATAACCTGGAGAAAGAGAAGGTCAAGTGAGAGGCCGCTTCCTACAATGTCTCCTTTTCACATGTGGTATTGCTCCGGATCTTTTGTGCTAGCCATGTTTATTGGGAGTTGGCTCGTAGTCAATGCAGAGTGGAGACAGCATTTAGATTGTGCCAAGCTTGCGAATTCCACTGATTTTTCGAAGGGCATCTGGGTCAAGAGGGCAGAGGTCTATAAGGATCACATACCTACGGGGCTCCATGCGAGGCGAAGCCCTAACGTCAAGATCACTAAATTCTCAAACGATTGAGGTAGAATGAAATGCATGGAGGGAAGGTTGTGATAGTGACTTAGACTGGATAATGCTCTACAGCGAGCTAGTCTGACGTTCCTAACTAGAGAGTCTCTCATGGGCCACTCGTGAATGTTCACACCTATCGGACTACCTTCCTATAATACTAGGAAATTCTAGCAGGGCTGATATGCGTTCGTACCTGACTTTGGTTCCAGAACACACCCCGCATTACTAAAGTGCAGAGTTATCCTAATAATGACAGTTCATCACGCCCGTTTCTCACGTTCGCGTCTGTTGCCTCAACGAATAGCCTTGTTGGGACAGGATAATCAGGCAATTGCGCAATTTTCACGTCTTGCCGGGCTATTTCAGTGTATCATAACGGAGTAGTGTTAGGAAGTTTCTGTAATGAAAAATTCTTGGCATATAAAACTGTAATTTACGCCCAATAAATTCAATTCGCCCAACCTCAGCACCATACATTGATGAGTTCCTTCTAAGCGCGCTTTCCGGTCATAATACTGTATGGTGGAAGCCTGGAACGAATAGAATCGAGGAGATATTAGTAACAAATCCACCTTAGGCGTTAGGTGGCACTTTCAAATGTTGGCAACAGTCTTGTTGCTGAGAGTGCGTTAGTAGTTCTTCTTCATTCGGGAAGAGACACCTTAACTTGCAAACTGACCCCTAAATTAAGAGTTCGAGACTATTGACGTTGCCTGCGTTGGCGCTTGAATGGAGGCTCTTGGCGTGTGGAAGAGGATACCTTACCCACCAAGCTGTAAGCAAGCAATGAGCGCCGCAAGGGTCCAACATATACGTAGAGCGATGTTTTTTCCACGTCACTCTGTCAAATAAGCATGAGATAATTTAGTGGACGTGTTTCTGAGCTCAAAAAACCGAGTGGTTTTCCTGTAACGAGACATGTGTGCAATGGCGCGATTTCATGTATGCGCTGGAGCTACACCTCCGCACCATAAAATCCGGATTATCGAGAAAAACCGGAAGGAAAAAAGATACCCACCGCCTCCCTCAACCTGCAGCGAGAAACTCCGCCCTTGGCCATCTCCTAGAAGTTTTCGAGAGATAATCAGATGTGTTGATCGTTTTCCTCAAGCTCACAGCCATTGAACCGCGGGATGTCTAGCCTTTTCGCTTCAGCAAGGTACAGAGGTACATTCCAGTATGCGGATCACGTATGAGTGCACCCTGGCTCCCCTTGCAGCCGCGCCTGTCTTGCTTTTTAGCTCCCTGCAAGAAACGCCGGCAAAGCCGTGTCCGCCAATCAGTGGCTTTGGAGGCTGCCACCTTTGGGTTCTTGAGCGTGGGCGACTGCTCTGGCTTTTGCTGACGACTATACCTTACTGGCTTGGGCGTGGTAGGTCTGGCAGCCAGCCCCGCTGAAGTGGGCTCAACCATAGCAAGAGTCCTAGCATGTGAAACCAGGCGATGAAACTCGACAGCGATGCGTGGTACGCCTCGTCGAGTGTTTGGGCTTGGGCTGGAGGCTCTTCCCGCGCAAGGGGAAGACGCGGCTAGTGGTTATACTGGGTTATTATATTCCTGAAGATTAAGGGCAGATATTGCGGCCGCTATTAATCTGACCCGCCGCCCCCGTGTGTGAGAGTTGCGGGTCCAGACATCTTTGCTCAGCGGCCCCGCCTGCATGTGCATCTTAGTATCCCCTGCCACTACGGCTTGCAGGAGAAGATTGCTGGGAACGGGCCTTGGGGATTTCTCATCATGCTTGCTGAGCGAGCATATCATCGTTCTCTAAGGCGTTAACGGGCGCTGCGATTGGGCCCTGGCAGCCTCAGGCGCCCTCAGCTCTTCTCTTGAACGAGCGCCTGGCTTGGCTGGCGTCTTCATCGCCAGTGGCACCGTGCGGTTTGAGGCAGCCAACAAGGACAGGATCTGCACGCAAGAGCCGGAACGCACACACTCGTCGCAAGGCGGATCGGACTCAACCCCAGCCTTCGCCAGCCCAGCCCCCAGGGCCGCACCAACAAAGGACGCTAGGTACGAGGTGCTGCATCCTACCAACCCCTCGCATACGCTTGCACGCTTGCAACACGCAATTCGACCTCGACCTCCTCCAGGCGTATCTCCTCTCATCCTGTTCTTTTTGGCCACTCGGCGCTCTTGATTCTGGACTCGGCAAAGAGCCGCACCCTGCCTGTCCTTTCGCTCGTGCCTTTGTGCATCTGCAGCTGCAGCGTTCAGGATCTGCTTCAAGTGGCGGGGATCGCCCCTCCAGCACCCACCTTATCGCAGCGTCACTGCCGTAAGACAAACTCCGAGTATCCGTTCTCTGCGGCTCACCACCACAACGCCAGCATCTGCCATTTTTTGCCTGTTACGACTAACGAAGGGACGACTTTTGGTATTTTTATCCCACTCCACTGTAGCATTGCCGGCCGAGCGTACCATCGTTCGCATGTCGTTGCATCGACCCTCTCTCGACATTGTCAGCTGCGTCGTTTCAGCCTCGCCTGTTCCCCTCGCGACGAGTAGTCGGCTTCGAGAACTGTAGCGGAAGCGCTCCTGGTCGATATCTCAACTCGAGACCTCGACCAGCTCCCCAACTGAGACTCAGTCAGTTTGGCCTTGGAAACATTGCTGGCTGTCTTACGGATCAGCCCTTACGACACTTGGCGGTTTAGAGAGTCAGCCTCCACGTCTGAGCGAAGTCTTCTAACAACAACATAGCAAAGACCTGGAATTTCGTCGCCTTCGTAATGTCTGGCTTCCAAGCTGTCAATACTACACTTACCGTCCCGGAGCCACCTCCCGGTCGGCTTGGGGAGGAGACCACCCCAACAACTCCTCGACCGAATAAGTTCTTTGTGGACCAAAGGTCTGTAGACGACCCTAGGGCTGAAGATGCTACGGCGAAAACACCAACACGAAATAGTTTTGCCGGCCTTGCAGCCCAGCGACCACTACCTTCTTCTCCGTTTACACCCTCGCGGGAGATTAGCAAAACTCCCAGCCGGAACGGTGCACTCAGCAGAGAGAATTCTCATCGGTCAACACAGTCTGTTGATTCACAAGATGTAGAGATGGGAGAGGAGGACGACGGTCACGACGGATCTGATAATGAGAGTGTGACAAGTGACACAAATAGGCCTTCAAAGAAGAAGAAAGGCCAAAGGTTCTTCTGCACAGAGTTCCCCCCCTGTCAGCTGAGTTTTACAAGGAGCGAACACCTAGCCAGGCACATCCGGTATGTCTTTTGGGATGCGCACACTATTCCAAGCTGTAACTGACTGTTTTACAGGAAACACACTGGAGAACGACCTTTCCAATGCCACTGCTCCCGCCGCTTTTCACGACTCGATAACCTACGGCAACATGCGCAAACGGTCCACGTCAACGAGGACATCCCAGGCGACTCACTGGCTGCTACCGGCACAAGATTTCAGAGACAGATACGAACCGACCGGGTCAGACCACCAAACAGCCGTTCTCGCGCAAATACATTAGGCAGTCAAGGTGGTCACAGCCGAGGACATAGCAGGAATCTGTCTGCTTCCAGTATTACCTCTACAACCTCCAGCGTCAGCGTTAGCGTGACTCAGCCACAAGATTCAAGACGGCGCCCACCTCCTCTTGCAATGGCGAATGATGGCACTGCAAGAGCCAGAGTGTCTCTAGATACGTACAACCCTCCACTAATGGGCAGTCCAGGGCCGTCATACCAGACTTATGGGAATCAATCTCCAAGCGGCATTACGACACCGACTTCGGCCACATTCTCCGCTGGCACAGGCAGCCCTAGATTCCCATCTGGCCTGCAGTCGCCCATCTCCACTGTGCCACGATCTTTGCCATGGGGAAGCAGGACACCTGGACGGCGACTCTCGGTGCCATCAGGTGCCAACCCGTTCCAAGGACCTCAAGGATCTAGCACATTCCCACCGCCATATATTAGTCCTTTGCCGTCATCTACGTCGTCCATATTTTCTCAAAATAACGGTCTCTTCGCCAGTCCAACAAGTTCCATCTTCACTGAATCACGAAGAGACTCAAATGCGGCTGAGGCTGATTGGAGACGTCGCACCTGGCATCCCGGAACTTACACCAGCCTTGGTCCTCGGCCAGCTACGAGTGGTCTGAGTTATTATGAGACACCAGATGCTCCTCATCCATCATTTTCCTCTCAACCTGCTGCAAGTCAAACTACTCGACTCCCCGGTATTGAGAGCTTCGATCATGCGCCGCCCCCCCCATCACTCCCACGACGCCAACCAAGTCCCATGCAAATCGATGCGCCAAACCGCGCATCCGGATATTCCGCGCCATTTGAGCAGTCCACTTCAAGACTAGATGATCGCCAGAATGTATCGTGGGACAGTACACTGCAGAAGGGACTAACTCGGCTAGATATCGCCAGCCCAACACCTCCACGAGATCAGCATGGATGGTCTCAATACCAAGGTAGTCCAGGACAACAACCAGCAGCGAGACCAACTACTGCACCACATCCAAGTTACTACAGCCAGCAGTCTTCCAATACGGTCACTCAGCAAGCACAGGCACCCGCAAGAGAGCCTGATCGACAGTCTTTAGAACAGCCAGTTACTCCACGGAAGAACAAGCGCCATGGGTGGTACAACGGCCCACTGCCTCTGACACAGCAGCCGCAATCTGGACGAACAGTTCAGCGCACATCGCCTGAAGACTCAAGTAGTAGCGAAGGAGTGCCTACCCCCTCGACGTCCTCACTTGTTGAATACCATCCAGCCATCGTCCACAGCAATGGGTACATCGAAACGCATCCTCCGGGGGTTCCAGTTGACGAACAACAGAAGTCGAGCGTTCCTCAACCCATCGTAGACAGAAGCACAATGCCTTTCCAGCCTTATCCCACCGCTGGTCCTCAGAGTTCCAGTTACCATATGCACGCCGGGCACGATAGGGGCCCGATGCATGGAGGTCAGCCGCAGCCGCCTAATGGTGCTAATGATATGAGAAGACTCGAGGCGCTTGTGGCCGTTGCAACGGGAGAGCAGCAAGTAGTAGCCCCGAGGCAGTAAAAGCTTACCTCTACCTATACAACCACCAAAATTCAACCTCACTCTACCATCTACTCTTCTCCGGGTCCTGCGATGGCGATTTTGCGCCAGATCAAGGCCGATCAATCTCACCTTTCTGAAATCCGATATACGAAACGAAATGACGTTACGACTCACATCGCACGAAACGAATCTGCTTATGATTTAATTTTTCCTTTCCAGAGCTGACGAGAGGGAACCTTTGTCTCCCATCATCGGTGCGCATGTTTCCATGATACCCATGAGAGTAGGATGGATTTTTCTGACGGACACTTGGGGAGTCCCGAATCTATTTGCTTTTGCGCGTACACGCCCTGCGTGCATGCATGGTCTCACTTCCCTTTTTAGTGAGGTTTCTTTTTGCACTGTTAGCGGGCGCCAGAGGATTGTGTAACTTCTTCGCTTGGACTCTGAGTTGGATTTTTCTTTTGGTCACGGCACGGAAGGTGGTAGGAACGCATAACGACGGGTTTCAGGCTTGGGAGGTGGGGTTATTTTCTTACCTGTCGTTGCTGTCCCGCTTATTGCGCTTGCTACACGCGCGTCCGACGTTTATCGTTATTTTCTCTTTGCTTGATCCTCTCAACCTTTTTCTTGCGTTCATTTTCAGGTAGTGGGCTTCGTTTGGAGACAATGAGTTGGCAGGAGATGGCGACGCGGTACTAATTAGGTAGTGGATCCCGAGCTATGTGCTGTAACCTTTTTGATATAACTCTTTGAAATCCTCACTGCGATTCGACCCCCTGCTCTTTTCTCACTTGCCATGGTCGACTGTATTCGCGTCGTCTATCTGGGTCTCCACACCGCTTATTGGCCTGCCTATCTCGTCGGTTTCACTTTTGCCCGCGTATATCCCACGTCACTTACGAATGCAACCCACGAATCTGTCTTACATTCGCACACGGAACATCACACCTGAAAACCAACCATGTAGTCCGGTCTGTCGCTCTTATGCAAGTCAACCCATTCTCTTGGACCTATTTGTCATTTGCCCCTTGTCTGAATCATTCACCACTGACAGGTCTCTACCGCCTAGTCAATTGGTCAGCTTTGTCCAGATTTGTGCGAGTTTATCACCTATGTCTTGTGGGCTTAGCTTGCGATTTTCCGCTTCCTGTTACCCCGAAAGCCTACCTTGATCTCATCGTTTCTTCATCGCATCACGAGCTTTTTTTTTCGACCCCTGCGATATTTCCACTGCAACCTATGCTGCAGATCCTTGTGCGGTCCGGTCGCCACACTCTCTTTATCACATCTTTCTCGACTAGCTACTTGGTTCGTATCTGACCTTACGTATTATCCTGGGTGCAAGCCGGACTCCTCAACGGTGCTGCCAGAGTGTACTGGAACTCCCGAGCCCACTACGATTTTCCTGCAGCTGGCGGAAAGAAGATTCGGCTGGCCAGAAAAAGATCAATGCTTTCCTGGTTGACCCAAAACGGATAGATCCCATTGACAGGATTCGGGAAATGTGATGTTCAACGTTCCGCAAGCACAATTGAGGTAACAAAAACATGTGCTAAGCTGTCACACAGACACTCACTTCTTTTCTTGGCACTGCCATGAAGGAAAGAACGATGAAGAGCCCCTGATACTTAGCAATGGAGGCTCGATGTGGAGACTTAACCGTGAAAATATCCTGATGTATGAGATCGACCTCGTACACCGTTTCCGCATCTCTGAAGTGACGGCTGGTGGACTCAGGGCTTTGGGAGACCGCGATCAAGAATACCCGGTAGCGTGCTATCTGCTGCTCCGGTACTCAAAGCAAAGCACATCAATTAATGAGAGGCGATTATTCACCCCAGAAGCTATAATTCCATAATCCTGAGGCTATCTACGGAGACACTGACGAGACGGACATCCTGTAAAGCTGGGGATTGCAGAAAACCCTATTTTACACAATATATGCTTTCAGTTGCGTGATTGAAGAATGATAGGGGGCTGTAATAGAGGGCGCAGGCTTTTAGTATTATAGAAAAGGTAAGCTAAAGTATCTATGAGGAATAATGATTTGCAAAATTTCCGAGAATTGATAATTTTCGGTTTCAAATACTAATAATGTTGGATTTTAGATGAGAAGCTTGTACTCAGCATATATATACTCATAATGGTGAGCGCTATTGCTGCGTTGTGTTACTTAAGAGCGCCGTACCAGATTGCCCAGTTTACTATCAGTCCTGCTTCACTTAATGGAGACGACGCAACTAAAAGGAGAACCGGAGGGTTAAAAGAAATAGAAACTTACAGCGATGCTGCTTGTAAGTAACCTACATGCTTTTCCCATTTGCCACTAACGAAGACATATCTGAGAGGGACCAATCTAATCCTTACCACGCAATTTGAGCACCAGGCGAGTCCCCAAAGTACTTCAGAAACACACAGGAGGTTCTTCATAGTTTCTTAGCACCTTCAGCGCGACCCCACCCTTAAACGCCCGTCCCATCTCCAAACTTAAAAACCCAAGAACCCCCAAACCTCACCGCCAACCTTCCGCATACACGAAAAAAATACTACACACCCCACCACCCTCTCCGCACCCCCCCTTATCCAGGAACGAACCGATGCAGCAAGAACCCCATACCCACAATAAAACCCATGCTCACCACCGCCGCCACCACCATCGTAATAAGAACCCCACGCCGGCCCATCTCCACTCCCGCTCTCCTCGAGCTGGTTGGCGCGGTCGCCGGCGCCGGCAGCACGGCGTCCGCTCCACGATTGTCGAGCGCGTTGATGCGGTTGTTGATCATGAGGCGCCTGAGCGTCTCCAAGCGCCTCGCGTCGATGGCGATGACGGTGGCGTGGTCCGGTCTGCTGGGGGTTCTGGCTCGCGGGGGTGGGGTGAGGGGAGGGGTTGGAGGGGTTGCGGTGTTGAGCTGGGGCTCTGGTGAAGCCGGGGAGGTGAGTGCGGCGATGGCGGCGGAGTAGCTGGGGGGCGGGTCCTGTGGGTAGCTAGGAGGGCCGGTTGAGTGGATCTGATGGGTGTGGAGTACGGCTTCGGAGCCCTGGTCGGGTTGAGGGAGTGCCATTGTTTGGTGTTGGTGGGGTTGGATGTTGTATATTGCTGAAAACATGGTTTTTTTTTTCAGAAGTAAGAGTTGGGTTGGGATGCTTGGGATTCTCTCCGCGGTGTTTTATATTGAGATTAGTGGTTGAATAGTTTTATAAGTAGACTACGTGAGTGCGGATTTATAATTTTCAGATAGTCACAATGGAAGAAACTCTGATGCGCTACCGAAGTTAAACAAGAAAGACATAACTTAAAATCTAGGATGAACCGAAACTCTAATCGCGGAGAATGTACGAAAACCACGGCTGTTGGCATGTTGCTGTGAAGTAGTAAAATAAGTAAGGTAAGTAGCCGTTGAGGCACCAGTTATATAGCTGCTGTGGCAGACTTTAGACTGTAAACAAAATATCTTTAGAGCAGAATCTAGGAAGGGGGCCTGCAAAACTTTATAAGTTAGCCTAGATCCCCCAACTCTATTTGACAACCCGAGCCTCTCGGGTAAATTCTGTCCTGGTGCGCCCCTGTTCGGGTTTAGCGGGGCTCTTCCAACAATTCTCGGGTACCTAGAGCCTAATCCGTAGATTCGGATTATACCAGGTTCTTTGCGCAGCGGTTCGGGCTAGGACCCCTGTTACATTGGGCTTAAACTCAGATAGGCCTTATAGAGGTCTATTCCGTAACAGGGAGGTGACAACCGCATCAAACGCCAACACTAGGGACAGGTGGGAGATGAGAGACAGAGCTGTTACGTTGTGGAACGGGTATCTGAATTTCCAATCCTATGAAGGCGTTCCGTTCAACTCCTTTTCTACCTCATTCATTATGATCTTTCTGACGCCGTCCAACCCGCTACTTCTCTGCACATGTATGACTCGTCTTGGAAGACTCTCTAGTCCAAGAAATTGCGAGGGTAGAATGTCTTTAAATTGAAATTCCTTCTCTTCTGCTAATGCCATCTCTACAGCATGACTAAATTTGGCTGGATGTGCTGTTGACAGGGCTACATTGTATATACCTGGCGCCGTCTTAGCCGATCGCAGCGCTGCAGTCATGCCGACGGCAGAATGTGGATCCAGAACATAACCTCTCGGGCCTGGATTGCTAGTGTTGGGCCATCGGTAGACGTCACGAATAGTGGCTAATGTCTCCGCATCCGAAACCCGCTCTGATGCAAAATCTGCCGTTGCCGCATCCAACACTTTCTACTCGACGCAGAACCCTCTTTTTGTCTTGAGGCTCGTCTGCCATTCCTTGACCCTCAAACCCGCTATTTGTCTTCTTTCCTGTATTCCATCCACACTGGAGGTGTAAACGTCGTACGCGGTGAACCACAATAGCCGCTCAAAGTTGCCGCCTATGAGAATATTCATCGCTGGGGATAAAGTTTCCTTTACGCCCTTACCGCGCGCGTTGAACCTATCTGTGGAAGCGCTATGGACGCCTTGCTTCTCATAAGCGCTAGTCTGCTAGAAGCGGTGGAGGACGTCGTTCTCATTTGTCGCGATGATGAGTTTCGATATAGGGAGACATTCGCTTCGCAAAGAATCCGGCCAGAATATCCCCAAAGTTTCCACAGGGAACGACAAAACGGATATGATCAGTTAATGGATTAAATGTGCCGGAACGGATGAGCGAGAAGTAGGATGCGAAGTAATAAGTTATCTGGGCCAATATCCTCGAAATATTTATTGAGTTGACTGAGGTGAGCCTCTGGGCCGTGTTGATCGAAGGGTCGGCGAAAAGGTCTTTTAGAAGGTCCTATTGTATATCGTCAACAAGTGTCTTGGCGGAGGAAGAAGGGGCTTACTTGGCAATCATCAAACGTCCCATCGACGCTCAAACAGTGTACTAGACGATAAATTAGCTAAACTCAAAATCGATGTCCGTAAAGCGACAAGTCAAATAGCGAGTCCTTCAATAACGTTAGGATACTAGAAACATACTATTCTTATCGGTCACCGTCGTCATCTGAGCCTCCTGCATCTGGCTAACCCTCCCAGTCGGATACATGATAAATACTGAGATATCTTTCTTGCCTCTCAAGCCGAATATCGCAGCTGATCCAGTGTCACCACTTGTGGCTCCGATGACTATCAAGTGCTCGCGATCCTCCCCTGTCTTAACCTTATTCTGATTCCGCCTAACAAGGAAGAGCTTAAAGAGATTTCCCAGAGCTGTAATGCCACATCCTTGAACGCAAAGGTCGGCCCATGGGATAGCTCCAGTAAATGGATCCTCCTATCGCTGTCTAGTGTTACCGTGGGCGTTACACTTGGTACCCTGAAGGTCGAATACGATTTATGTATAATGTCCTTGAGGGAGGGGGGGGAATTTCGGCTGGTGAGTGTGTAGGCTTAAGGGGTCGTTCGGTTGCAAAAGCGCATATGGAATATGAACTGAAAGTCCGGCAGAAAGAATGCGTTCCCTCCCGATTTGACACGCGCCTGTGGCTCTACGGTTGCACGGACATGTGCAATATGGAGGCTTCAGATTGAAACGGAATCTGAATGTGGAGCTTCGAGCTCCATTTCAGAAGCTGTATACGGTAAAGTTGCCAATATTTTAGCGTACTATTCTGGCGTTTTGCGAGCGGTGAGAAGAACATCAGGCGAAATCACTCCGAATTAACAGATTATGGAACCGAAGCTGAGGCCTCCATATTGCAACCGAACAACCCCTAAGACTTCGAACGCAAGCCCTTCAAAAGGTAAATTTGCCCAGTCATTCTGCCAGTTTGGTGGGAGGGAATCTCTTCAGGGATGAATAATCTATTGTTCAGGTGCGAGGCCTTTTAGGACAACTTCTTCGAAGGAGAGCTACTAATCATTAGCATTTGCAGTTGGCTTCGAAAAGTGGTGAATTTACACTGTAAGAGCCTCTACGCGTGCTCAGATATCTCTGTGACGCGGTATGTGAAGCCATTAGACTGATGGATTGAAGGAGGGAAATTTTGACAGGATCAGAAAGCAGTTGGTAGCACAGTCGCTGCTGCTTTAGGTAAATTGACCGCTCCAAGAGATGGAAGCAGAATGGGGATTTTGTCGTTGTCGGCAAAACTTCGGTAGATCGGACTTTCTGTCGGACTTCAGTCACTTCGTAATCTTGCCTTACTGCTACAGTCAAACCCCCTTAATACGATATGGTATATAATGATATCCTCTATATTACGATCTACACCCCTTAATCAAGCTTATTGGTGTAATATTACGATGATCTGACTTTTAATAATATCATTAAGCACCTACCACTCCTACCCCCCGGTAGGATGTCAAACCAGAAAGTGAAAATATTACATGGCTGCTATTGGCTCAGTAAGATTTAAGATTCTACCGTGCGCGTAACCTTGCGTTCTTATTGGTTATAAAACACACGTGCGTTGTACGTGCGTACGTCCGAAGAACACCAAAATTAATCGGCCCTGCGAGGTTCTCCAATGAAGTTTCGCGTAGAGCTTCGTGCTGAGCTTCATGCAGAGCTTCGTGTACAGCTTCAAGGGGGTCCACCGAGGGTCTGATTTATAAGATAATTAACGGGTAGGCAGCTGCTGCTATTAGGGCGCCATAAGTTATAACACCAAGATTTCTATTTCATCGGATTAATTAGGTAACGCGCCAGCTTTAATTTTGGACCGTGGTAGATCAACACCCCCTAATTAATATTCGCACACCCCCTAATTGATATTCGCACACCCCCCTTGATTTAGCTTAGCTCCTGCCACATCTAGTTAGAACTTACATGTGTTTGGCTCGTATGCATCCGCATCGCGAAAATCAAAACTTTTAAAATACAACTTTTATGACTACACCACCTCAATTAAGTCTTAATTTTAATTATTATATAAGTAGTAGAGTTTAAATTAAAGTCGGAATGCACCAAAGGACCCCTTAGCATAGTCCTGCTAAAAGGGCAAGGCCTTCTAACTTCTATAAGCCTGTTAAATATTGCCGCCAACACTTAGCAATGCACTCGCAGTAGTATCTTAACTTCCACTACCGTACTCACTACCTATACTACTACGTACTTGCTCCTGAGTCGATTAATTGGATTACGCAGTAGCTTATAAGGCCTGGCTTAAGCCAATTTAAGTACTACTACCTCTGCTTAGTGTCTGTAAGCTGCCTCCGCGAGTACAACCGCGCCCGCGCCTATACCTACGCCCATAACCGCGCGTAGTGTATCTAGTATTTAGCTCAAATACAGATGGCTCGCGACGAGCTAATGTATCAATATAAGAGCCCACCAGGCGGCCGCGGCAACACTTAACAGTTAGAGGCTCTTGTATAAGAAGTAAAGGATTAATAGGTAGGCCAGTAGGAGGATCTAGTAGAGGGCGATTAAACCACCAGTGTACGTCAATTTCAGTAAGCTGTATTTTTAGTACTAAGGTAGAGCTTCGGTGCAACTGCCTATAGAGAGTATAGCAGCAAGGAAGGCCATATACTACAGTCCATGCGCCACTACAGATTGGCTAGTATTTAGGTAACTTTGCCAGAGTTAATTGGTCTTTAAGATAACGGAGGCCCTAGGGTGTTACTTAATATAGGATATTATTAAACTCCAGTTCGCGAACGTTATGTGGTGGGCGATCTTAGTGGCGCGCCAAAGTCTCCATATGCTTATTTATATCGTTCTTAATTAGGTTCTTAATATTTAATATAATATCAAGTAGATCACCGGTAGAGACTTAAAAGAAGCGCTTTAATTTAGCGTGGGCGCCTTTAAGTCGCAATAAGACACTAGGAAGACGTTATGCAAATACTCTACTTAATGTGACGGGCTCGTATAAATGCTTCTGAACCAAAGCTTGTAGATTGCTACTATACAAGAATACTAAGCTAAGGAGAAGAAGAAGTCTGTCAGAGACTGGCAAGATATAAAGGGGTCGCTAAGGCGCTAGTAGTAAATAAGCCAATGGCGATTTTTTATCCCGGGGATAGAAAATCCTGATTGGTTGGCAGGAGTTAGGGTCCACTAAGTATGGTAGGTGGCGTTGCCCCAGCACTATTACATCACCCCCCCCTCCTAAAAAAGCCTGCCCTTAGGCGTTGTCTAAGCTCCTTATTGTTATCTAAATTGTTATAGTTATCTACCCCTTCTTCCTAGCATTTAATCCAGCTTTCTAATTGGCGTGGTGGTCCAGGGAGGTTAGGGTGGGCTAGGTAGAAGTCCCGTAGCTTATAGGGAGAGTACTTAAAATTAGATACGGGGTACTATTCTAGATCTTCATTGTGACCTACCCAGCTCGCACGGTATTTTAGGGTACTGCGGTCTTTCTTAACTGCTAAGATCTCTTTAACTTCCTATTTCTCATCCTCTGCAATCTGAATTGGCGGTGGGGGGTTGTTGTACTATCCAGGTAATGGGTTGTCCGCGGCCTTCCGCAGTCGGTCTAGAGAGAAGACAGGGTAGATCTTTATTAACTCTGGTAGCTTAACCTTAAAAGAGTGCCCTACCTTCTTAGGGATCTTGTAGGGGCCAGCTATTTAGTAGTCTAGCTTGTGGCTCGGCCTCTAGGTCTTCTAGTTCTTTGTTAACACCTATACCTTATCTCCTATATAGAAGTCTACCTTGCGACGATATTGGTTTACGTCGGCCTTTTTCTTCTCTTATGCTTTTTTTATAATTGCTTGGGCAGTCTCCTAGGCTCTGTGCATTCTCTTAGCAAATATCTAGGCCTCTTTGTAGCTAAGGCGTTCGCGGGCCGTTATAGGTCCTATAGGTCTATCCCAATCAAAGGATGTTTGTGGCTTGTATCCATAGATTAACTTAAATGGCGACATTCCTATACTATTATAAGGGAGCGTAAGCTATGTGTAGTCTATTATAGGCAGTAGTTCCAACTAGTTGTCCTAGTAGTAATTAACAAAGGGGCGAAGTTGTTGGTTAAGGTACTAGTTTATAATCTTAGTTTAGCCGTCAGTCTAAGGGTGGAATATGGTAGAGAGCTTAATCTTAATCCTAAGGATACGGCAGAATTCATCCTAGAAGTCCAATATAAATTAGGGTCCATAGTTAGAGACAATTAACTTAGGAGCGCTATAGATCTGGTAAATATTATTAATATATATATAGGCTATATCTTTTACGGTTATAGTCTTAAAGCAGGGGAGGGAAATGGCTTACTTGCTTAGTTGGTTAACTACCATAAAGGCCATATTATAGCCATATTTATCCTTTGGGAATAATTTAAAGTCCATTATAACATGCTGCCAAGGGCGTTTGGGAACTGGCAGTGGCCGTAACTATTTAGGGGTTTAATCCCTAGGGGTATCTACCCGTTTGCAAGCATAATAATTCCTAATAAACCGTTCTATATCGGATAGGAGTCCTTGCCAGTAGTAGCGAGGCGCTAGTAGTTGGTGGGTCTTATCTTAACTAGGGTGCGCCGTAGAGACTTAATAGTGGGCTTTACGAATCAGCTCCGTTTATAGGTTGTTAACGTCTGGAACTATAAGCCGTTCTTAGTATAAGAGCAGTCCGTTTTCTATTTCTAAATCAGGGTCGCCTTCCGTAGCTTGGTCACGGAGGGCTTTTAGGGATTTGGCTATGCGGTTCGTAATTAGAATGCGGTCAATTAGTCCTATTAGTTTATCTAGGATCTCTCCTTTTATAGGCGCCAGCTTATTCTGTTTAGAGTTTAGTTCCTCAAGAATACGTAGGTCAAGCTATTCGGGACAGAGGAGGGCACGTGTCTGGTGCTAAGCCTTTAGCTTATCCTATGGTTCCACGTCCTATTCTCTCTGGGTAAGGGCATTAGCTTTAGAATTTTGCCTACTAGGGCGGTATATGATTATAAAGAAGAATTAGGAGAGTATTTTAGCCTACCTGGCCTATTAACCAGTAAGCTGCTTTATTGTTATAAAATACTTAAGGGCTTTATAATTAGTATAGATTTTAATCCAAGAGTCTATGCTTCTAAGCTCTACGCGCCACTGGGACAATAATTATACAATAGCTAGTATTTTCTTATCGTATACCTCGTAGTTATACTTAGCTGGGGCCATTGTCTTTAAGAAAAACGCTATAGGGTACTACTTACCATCTAGGTGTAACTGTAAGAGAACTCCCGCTACTACTCCATTAGAGGCGTCCGTTTCCAGTATTAACTTAAGGTCTGGGTCATAGTAACGGAGAATTAGGGAGGAGGTAAGTCGGTCCTTTAACTCCTTAAAAGCTTCTATATAATTATTATTAAAAACAAAAGGCGTGTTGTTCTTTGTTAGTTATATAAGAGGCTTAGCCATAACCCTATAGTCACAAATAAACTAATGGTAGAAGTTATAGAAGCCTAGAAAGAACTAGATGCCTTTTATAGTATAAGGGGGTTTCTAGTTGCGTATCGCCTTAACCTTTTTAGGGTTAACTTTAATTTCTTCTGTGCTAACAATGAACCTAAGGTACTTTGTTTGTTTTACTCTAAATTCGCATTTTTTAATATTAACTTATAGGCCTATATTCCGCAGCCTCTCTAGGACCTTTTTAATGTAAACTTGGTGCTTAAGTTTATTGTCTAAGTATATAAGAATGTTGTCTAGGTATACCATACAGAATTTGTTAAGGTAGTCAAAAAAAACATCATTTATATACTGTTGGTACGTAGCTGGCCCATTTGTTAGTCCAAAAGGAAGAACTTTATATTTATAAGAACTGTAGCGAGTATAGAACATTGTTAAATCCTCTAATATAGGGTCTATCCTAATTTGGTAGAAAGCTTGGCGGACATTAAGCTTAGTAAAGATTTTAGCTTAGCTTAGACATGCAAGGGTCTCGTTAATTAGGGGGAGAGGGTAACAATCTTTTTAAGTAATGGCGTTTAGTTTCTGATAGTTAATGCAGAAGCGGAGGCCTTTATTGGGTTTCTTTATAAAGAGGATAGGGGAAGTAAAAGGGGCCTAACTTAGCTTAATAAACCCCTTATAGAGGTTATTAATTAAGTACTGCTTGGTTGCTTTTAGTTCCTCCATAGTTTGCTAGTAAAGGGGGCTGTAGCCTAGAGAGTTATTGGCCTCTAGTTAAATCTTATAATTATAGGTTTAGTAGGGGGGCAGTATATCTAAGGCTACTTTTAAGAACGCGTCTCTATAGTCTAAGAGATATATAGGGAGGAGGCGCTTAACTAACTCCTTATTAGTTTCCTCTACTAGCCCTTCTTCCTTCTTGTTAATAATCCGGTTGATTTTATATAAGCTAGTTATAAAGACCTCATTGTCCTTCTAATATATATTAAAGTGGAAACCTATAGCGCTAATTGCCGCGATATCTACTATAGGGGGGTTATATGGTAGTAGGGGTGTCCGTGGCCTTAGGGGCTTTTGGCGTATTAGCGTTATCTTTACTTCTTTTAGCTCTCGTTACATCTTCTAAAGGTTATCCTCTAAGTCCTATTAGTATGTCCTCTTCCCCATTGGCCGGATCTCCGCAATTTGGAAGTTGTCTACATTACTATCCGTTTTACTTCTGTAAGTAGAGTCCTCCTTAACTATAGTCCTTCGGGGGAGTATCCTTATCGGTATAGATTTCTTACCGGCCTTGCGATAGGCATCTTCTTAAGTAAAAGCTAGGTCGCGGTCCCTAACATCCTACTAGTGGGTAGGATCGGCCTTCGCGGCTAATGTCTTATGGTCAGTACAGATCTCTCTAACAAAGGAGGGTAACTTTGGTTTACTCTCTAGCTAGACAAACTGTCTTTATTAAACGTTTAGCTAAATATTAAAGTAGGATATCTATTTTCGGCCAAGGATTATGTTATAGGACCCTAGGTCTAGGATATAAAAGGGGATGCCAAACTAGCGTCGTCTATTAATAGCAATATATAGCTTTAAGATATAGGTAACCGGCTTACTAGCTTAGCCGTTATAGCCTTTTACTTAAATAGGCTTCTTTAGTTAGGTAGCATTTACATTTAAGAACTTAGCAACGTTATTCGCATAAGCAGTATTTATAAAGGTAAAGCTATTTGCTCCAGTGTTAACAAGGGCAGTTATATTAACTCTATATCTATTTTAAGATACTGTACATGGAACCGTAAAGTGTTTTCCACCTATTAGCTAACTTAAATTAATCTCTTTAAGATTAATAGGATACCCTAGGGGGGAGTCTTTCCCTAGGGTTCTTTTTTTCCTAACTTGTTAGGCGTTTCTTCTTTCTCTATCTCCTTAATATTACCCATATCCTTTGGCTCTGGGTAGGACGTGGTAAAGTAACTATCCTTTCCACAATTAAAGCACGTGACCATGGCAGGGTTAATTAGGGTATTATAATAAGCATTAGTTAAAGGTATGGTACATAGTAGGTCAGGTAAGGTTCGCTAGTAGGCAGTTATAACCGCTTTTAGTATAAGGGCGGTTGTGGTTTGTCTTCTAACACTAGCTCCCGTTAGTATAGTAGATAGGTTGCGGTCGCTATAGGACCTCTTTAGTTAATTAAAACGAGCATTAATTCGTTTTAGTTCTAAATCCAGTAACGAATATTAGGCTATAAGTCTTTGGTAGGTTAGTAGGTCGTTTAAGGCTACCACAATCTTCTCTTATAGTTAGACCGTTAGCTTGTTGTATAGGTCCAAATAATAGTTCTTAGGGGGGACCTAGCCTTCGCCTACTAGGTGTAAGAATTGAGTCTAGAACTTAGTAAAGGATTAGTTTAATTTTGTTATTAGGCAATTATAGTTATAACAGGCATCCCATACTTTATTTAGATTAACATAGATAGTAGCCAGGTGCTGTATTATCTTATTAATAGATATAAACCGAACAGGTAACTCGTCCTTGAACTTGGCCTAAAGGTGTCGCTAGGCGTCCCCAATGGTTTAACCGAAGAGGTAGAGCATTTTAGCTTCTTTAGAGGGGAAATGGTTATGGTTAATATAAAGCTTTCCTTATACCTAGATTCTCTAGTTCTTAAAGGTTGGGTCTATACTGTCTGATAATAGTAGGGGGTTAGGGAGCTTAACGGACTTTAATTACTTTATTATTATATCCGTACTCTCTAGTATATTATATTTGGTAGAGCGAATGGGTTAACTAAGGCTTCGTAAAGGGGAGGCTAGGCTATTTTATAAGGCAGTAAGGCTTTCTAGGATCTCCTTTAGAGTCTCTTATATACTTTAGGCTTAAAGATGATTAACCTTCTAATTAGCTGCAAGGGCACAAATCTGCTTATATACACCTGTAACGTTATTATTGTCTTTAATTTCTAATCCTAACTGGACCTTGTGTTCTTCTTAGGTAGAGGCAGGTCTTTTAAATAAGCTTGCTTTAGGTGCCATTATCGGCTTCCTAAGGTTTATTAGAATTATATAATTCAGTTTTAATTCTAGGGTTCTTTTGTAGGTATAGGTTAAGTACAGTCTAGCCTATAAAGTGGGATATTGTCAGGGCCTTCTTAGGCGTAGTAGTATGGGTTTTTTGATATCTAAGTATAACACGTTGACGCGTCGTTGCAGACGAAGGTCTTTTTGGGGTGGGATATTATTAAGGCCTTCCCAGGCAATATAGGGAGAGCTTAGTATAATGTAACGGGCTTGTATAAATGCTTCTAAACTAAAGCTTGTAGATTGCTACTATATAAGAATACTAAGCTAAGGAGAAGAAGAAGTCTGTTAGAGACTGGTAAGATACAAAGGGGTTGCTAAGGCGCTAGTAGTAAGCAAGCCAATGGCGATTTTCCATCCCGGGGATGGAAAATCCTGATTGGTTGGCAGGAGTTAGGGTCTACTGAGTATGGCAGGTAGCGTTGCCCCAGCACCGTTACACTTAATACTATATTTTAACTTACCAATTTCCAAAATGTATAAATAGATCTGTATAGTAGGTAACAAACTCTCTGTAATATAGTCACTACTTATCTTATAAGTAGTCAATAAGCTCTTCCTAATCGCGGTAGTCTTCTATAAGTGTTACGGCACTGGCAAACTGCCGTTAGATTGCCTCAGATTGCCGCAACTTGCCGTCACGTGATAGTAAGTTGTTATCACGTGACCAGATGATTGTATATAGCTTCAAGCGGTGCTTCTATTCTTCTCCTTTTCTTTCTCTAGCTTTGGATCCTCGTTTATAGACTACCAATTATACAGACTTGCGCGTCCCTCTTGCCGTGCTCGTGCCTTAATTAACTAAGTCGCTAACATTATCCAAAGCTCATCACTACTCTTCTTCCTAAAAAGGAACTTAAATATATCTACAGACTAAGGACACAGGAAAGGACCTAAAGGACATTACCAGAACAGAATAGGACCCTAAGGACAGGACAGAACCAAAAGAACACATATAACACCACCTAAAAAATAGGACACGCATAGACCAGAACCCCTGGAAAATAAACAAACAACGGAAATTACTTAATACCCCTACCACCATGCCATGAAACACAGTAGCAGGTAAGGCAGCTGCAGGACCCGCAAACGCCTCAGACAAAGAAATAATTAATGTTTTAACCCCCTAGGCGGAGCTTGCGGCAGCCAATGCCGAAATTAAACGGCTATGAGAACTGCTCGAAACTAGAGACACCCCTGCATCCCAGGTTAACCTATTAGACAGACTTGCTATAGTCCTCAAGGCCCTAGCCTAGCGTACAGCATCGGCATCGTCGCGGTCCGCGAAGGTTGCGGACCCCCTATTGCTTACAGACGGAACTAACCCTACATTCGACAATTAGAAGCTTTAACTGTAAGACAAGCTTGAAGTTAATGCGGACCACTTCCCTACTATCTAAGCTAAAATGGCCTACGTCTTCGGCCGTACTGGCGGGGACGCATAGACGCATCTACGTCCGCAATATGCCTAGGACTTAGCAGACCCCTTCCTCTCTAAAGAAGAGATAATTGACCACCTATCTTCCATTTATAAGGACCCCTTTAAGATACAGAACGCCTGCCTTAACTATAAAGCCCTTAATATGAAAATAACAGAGACCTTCTCAGTCTTCTAGACCCGCTTTCTATACCTAGCTGGACAGGCTCAAATCCCCTAGGAAGATTTAATGCCAGACCTCTTTAATAAGCTTACCCTAGACCTACAGCGCGCCATATTGCCGGTTTATACTACCGTATAGATACTAAAGGAACTTATAGATTAGTGCCTAGCTATTAACTAGGGCCTCCGCCAAATTAAGGCATATGCCGAGCGGTATAAGACAAAAAACTCTACCAACCAGAATATGAGTACTATAAGAACGGGCCATAGCGCCCTAGTAAGATCTGCAACCCCTATAGTGCCAACTATACCGCCTGCCGTTAACCCAGCGGCTAGCCGTATAGCTACCCCCACTGCGGGTCTAGCAAATACTTAACCTATATACAGCAACCCCTATTTACAGGCCCTTAGTAATTAAGGAGCCTGCTTCTTATATAGCCAAAAAGATTACTTTATAAAAGACTGCCTAATAGTGGCAAAGATAAACAAGGTCCTATTAATTCAGGAGGATAGTATAGAGTTAGAAAAAGAGGAACCCTAGAGCAAAACTCCTCTTTAAGGTTAAAAGGAATTAATATATCACATATTAATCTGGGTCGGCTAGTTGGTAGAAGAAGCTGCACTATCCCTTATACTTTATTCTATAATAGATATTAAGTTTTAACCTCTGCTTTAGCTGACTCTGGAGCAAATGCCTTTACCTTAATAGATATATAGTATGCTGTAAAGCTGGCTAACTTTTTAAACGCACCCCTTAAGGAACTGCCCAAACCAATTCCTATCTGCGGGTATAATGGGCGGATAGGACTACCTATTATAACTATTTTGCGGATTTACCTCTGTGTAGATAGATGAAGGTAGTATAACGTCCCCTTTCTTATTACGGACCTAGGAAGCCACGATATAATCTTAGGAAGAAAATAGCTAGCCTATCTAGGCTTACAGCTCAATATATGGAGTAGACGGCTTGTTTAGCCTAAAACCCTACCCCTAACACCTTCTTTTATAAAGGAAATCAGCATTACAATGGAAAATCTTGTGCGGCTATAGATAGACACCGTCAACCAGGCCGATGCTATGCATAGGGACCAGGCCTTTGAGAAAGATATACAGCTTAATTCGCAACGGGTCCGTATACTACGCCGCCCCTAGACTACTGATATCGCATCACCGGCACTAGAAACCCAAGAAGTTAGTAATAAGCCAGCTGGCTTAGGCCCTATACAGCTATAAAGAACGGCAAGGAATATTAGACGCTGTACTAAATGTATGGACTGAAAGGATAACTTACGGAAAATGGAATAGGAGCTAAAGAGGGTTATAAACCCTCTACCGCAAAATACGGTCCATAAAACGTCCGTAAAGAAACCTATAAACCTCCCGCCAGTTAATATCTGCTATATTGGTGCCATAGGGTTCTACCAAAACTTAAAACGGCCTAATACCGTTGCCTTTATAACTAGCTTATACGAAATTAACCGGATGATTAAAGACAAGGAAGCCCTGGCCCGTGACCAGCTTAGTAGGGAAAGTGAGCTTATAGATAAGGAGCTGGTAGAACAGAAACTACCCCACCAATACTAGGAATTTAAGGATGTATTCTCCAAGGCAGTATCCGACATACTCCCGCCTCACCAACCGTACGACCATAAGATTGAGATTAAGCCAGATAAGGAAGACACCTTTAGCTATAGCCCCCTCTGCTAGCAATCTACTAACAAGCTACGGGCCACTAAGCAGTATATTATTAATAACCTTAATAAGGGCTTTATTAAGCCTAGCTAGGCCCCCTTTGCCTTACCTATTCTCTTTGTAAAGAAGCTAAATGGCGGACTTCGTTTCTGCATTAACTACTATAAACTAAACTATATAACCTATAAAGACCGATATCCGCTGCCCTTACTTAAGGAAACACTGGCCCGTATAAGTAAGGCTAAATTTTTTACAAAGCTTAATATCCGCTAGGCTTTTTACTGAATTAGGATAGACCCTAGATCTAAAAATCTTACTACATTTCGGACCCGCTACGGATTATATAAATACAAAGTACTACCTTTTAGACTGACTAACGGACTAGCTACGTACTAACGGTATATAAATAACGTACTCTTTGATTACCTTAATAACTTCTACACAGCCTACCTAGATAATATTATAATTTACTCTAAGAATAAACTGGAATATAAGGAGCATGTCTATAAAGTCCTATAATAGCTCCGCGAAGCTGGTCTCCAGGCCAATATCAGGAAGTTAGAATTTAGTGTTAAGCGCACTAAGTACCTAGGATTTATTATTAGTATAGACAGAATTAAGGCAGACCCAGAAAAAACGGCCGTAATTAACTAGTGGGCACCCCCACGGACCATAAAGGGGTATAATTATTTTTAGGTTTCTGTAACTTCTACCGATGCTTTATTAAGGACTATAGTAGGATCTCCCGGCCTCTTAACCGTCTTACTAGGAAAGACTAGCCCTTCCATTTTGGCGCCATATGTAGGCAGGCCTTTAATGAGCTTAAAAAACGGCTAGTATTGGCTCCCCTACTTGCCCATTTTAACCCGGAACGGCCCTTAATACTAGAAACTGATGCCTTAGATGGCATAATAGCTAGTGTCTTTTCCCAGAAGCAACCGGACGGAGAATAGTACCCTATTGCATACTATTTAAAGACTATAATAGATGCTAAGCTAAACTACCATATCCATAATAAAGAAATGCTGGCTATTATCTCTAGCTTTTAGTACTGGTGTATACAGCTAGAAGGGACCCCTGAGCCTATTAAGGTGGTTTCGGATTATAAGGCCTTAGAATACTTTATAATAACAAAGGCCCTTACGGCCCAGCAGGCACACTAGGCGGATATCCTATCTTAGTTCCACTTCCTAATTATATATAGGCTAGGCGCAACCAACCATGCCAATGCCCTTATAAGGCGCGAACAAGACCTAGATAACTAGATGGCTACAAAGATCTTACTATAGATTTAGACACTACTATGACCAGAGCACTTTAACCCCTGGATATAGGCAGAACTAAATACGGACCCTTTGGACGCTGAGATATGTCCCGTTAACTCCATGGAACTTGACCTTATTAATGAACTACTGTAGGCAAATCGTACAGCCCCCTCTCTATAGAAGTGCTGTAAAAAGATAAAGAATAATAGATACTATCGTGTCTAACTGCGGCCTATAGTTTATATTGGCTTTCTGGAACGAGTTTACCTGGATTCTAGGCATTAAGCTAAAGCTTTCTATAGCATACCACCCCCAGATAGATGGCCAGACGGAGATTATAAACTAGTATTTAGACCAGAGACTCTGACCCTTTGTTAACTATTTTTAGGACAATTAGGCCGAACTACTACCTCTAATAGACTACGCCTAGGCCACCCTACCCTACAACTCTACAGGATTTGCACCTATCCAGCTAGAAATAGGGTATTTACCCCGTACAAGCTTTAACTGGGAAAGAACGGAGGGGCTGCAGACCATACGCGAAAAACTATCTTATGAGGAAGCCCAGCATTACGCTAAACGCTTAAAAGAAGCCTGGAAAGTAGCCTGTATAAACCTAGAAAAGGCCCAAAAATTAATAAAACAGTAGGCAAATAAGCATAGGCGTAAGCCTGACTTTACCGTAGGTAATAAGGTGTAACCGACTACCTATACACCGCCAGAATCCCAATCTGACTCGGTTAAATAACTTAATCTATTACCCCTTATTGTCTACACCTTTTATGTATATATACCACCTGATTTCTATAGATTTAGAATTAAGTTGCTCATTCAATTTACCCACACTGTACTGTTATAGTTATGAGCCTGGCTTGTACTCCCGGATCGCACTACCTGCTGACTAATTAATTGGATTGTACTACCTGTTGCACTATCTGTTAAGCAGTTAATCTACTACCTTATTTAAGAAGTTACTACTTCTACTATGTTTGTAAGTGTCTTGAGCTTCTTTAAATACTAAAACCAGTCTATAGTTATTACTGCAGACGCTCTACCAAAACCAGTCTACAGCTATTACGCTGCAGACGTCTTCTATACACAACTAGTCTACAGCTATTACGCTGCAGATGTCCTTTACCGCAACTAGTCTACAGCCACTACGCTGTAGACGTTCTCTACTACCACCACTACCAGTTAAATGGACAATTAAAGCTGACCGATGAATAAACTAACGAATTAAATTGTTAAAATAAGGTTTCGCTAAGACGCTAACCTAGGACCCTGCTTGACCTGTTAAAATCCTAAAAATGACAATTATGAGCGAATTAAAAATTAATATTATCCTTAACCAGCCATCTAATTGGATGTAATGGTTCTTTATTATTTAAGACACTGCCAAAACCAATAAGGTATGGCAGTATATTAATCTATTAAAGAAGAAAGACGAGCTTCCGAAGCTAGAACCTTTGAAATGACCTATACCAAAAGACGTACTTCCCACTGCTACCTTAATAGCTTAACTAGATCCAAACCAACTTATTGCCTATAATCAACTATACGCGGAATATAAGGACGACCTTTATATACACCAGAAGCAAGAGCAAGCTATAAGAAATATTAGCACCTATATCATTTGATTGATATCGGTAGACTACCTTCCTCTTATTAACGGCCTCGATATAGTATACGAACGACTTTAAGCACTTAAGAGAGCACTTGCCCCTACCACGTTAGGTTAAAAGCACGACGTCCTTAATTAATATACAGCTCTTAAAGCCTACGACGAAAAACAGAGCGTTGATAAATGGTTAAATAACTGGCGGAATGTCTACAAGCTTGCAGAACAATTGGAGCTACTAGACGTATAGGGATTTAGACCCCACTATAATTTTGTATAAGCTATTAAACCCATCTCTTCTAGTTTTGTAGGAGCGCTAGAAGTAGACCTTATTAGAAAAGAATGAAAGGACAAAGAGGCCCTATCTATTATTAACCTTATTGAGGAATTTAAGGAGCACTACTGTATGCAGCAAATAGTATTATCTCCTTTTACCACTACTGCCAATTACTCTATATTTGCGACCCTTTAAAATAATTCTAATTTAGACTCTAACGGCAATTTAAATTCAAATTTAAGGTGGTATAAGAAATGCATATGCGGCCTTATACACCAATATAATGACTGCTACTATATTGTTGAGCATAAGCGCCCTTAAGGATGGAGACTAAGGGCAGACATTTAAAAGAAAATAGATAAAATGATCTTATCTATACCTTGGGTTAACCCTATGATTAAATGGATTTAAAAAGAAGAACTAGAAGTAAAGAATATAGGAATAATTAATTTTGATTCTAAAACTAGCCTAGCTTCTATAACTCTAACCTATAATACTGCCGCGTTTAGTACTGGTTAAACACTGTTTAAACTCCAGAATACCTGGATACTCGACCCTGGCGTAGATACGCACGTTTGCAATAACAAAGAAGACTTTACATTCTCCTACTTAGTAGTAGAAGACGACTACCTAATTGCTAGCGGAAATTTTGAAAAGATTTAAGCCTACGGAATAGTAACTATTACTATTAATACACCTACTGGGAAGTCAAAGATAAAGCTATCCTATGTAGCACTAGTACCAACTATGTTTACAAATATTATAGCACTCTTAAGAGCTACTGATAATGACATCTATTTTAACTTAGGATGAGATGTGCTTTACTGTCTAGCAACTGGCGAAATAGTCTGCTATGCGAAACAACTAGGGGGCCACTGGGCACTAATGTATAGAGAGCCTATAAGTACCCTAGATTTAACTTAGTCAATATTCTTAACCTCTAAGAGATACCAGCCTACAACGGCACCAAATATAATGACTATGTTGTTACTAGATCTGCGTACATCAGCACTAGATCCGCCTATATTGGCACCAGTTGTAATGACCGCAACGTTAATAACGTCTATAACGTCACTAGAGTTATTAAATATGGCGCAGCTAGTAGCCTATGCAAAGAAGATAACCTGTCAAAGATGTAAGAAGTAATTCAAATTAGGAAATGAACTCCATAAGCACCTAAGAAAGAGCTATAGATACACCCAGCAGCAATAAAAGACTTGATTAAATATAACGGCTTTATCCAGAGCCTTACCAGAAGCACTATGTGCGATACCATTGACGGCTATATCTAAAGCCTCACTATATCAAATGACGACATAGTCGCTTGACTAGATTTAAACATCTACCTTGGGTTCTACCCCGAGCGTCCTCCTTGGTTATAGCTTAAATGCTACCCTAAGCGTCTCCTCGGCTATAGATTAAGTGACTACCCCAAGTATAGATTAAAACACTATACTAGAATTAAACACCTCACTATAAGGACTTTAAGACGATATCTTAGATATAATTGAAGCAATTCCAATTTAACTAAGCAGTTCACTAGAACCGTTAAATACAGCTCTATATGCTAATAAAATCTTGGTTAAACCTTCTGCCAACCTTACCCTACTAGAAGGATTAAACTAAATTTAACGTTAAGTGTATAGCACCATTGCCCTACCCTTCGCCGCTTTAAAATTGTATCTAAATTTCCTATTTTTGGTACAGTTTTTACCTTTATTTTATTTTCTATAGCTTTGACTACACCGTTAAATCTAGGGGGGTGTGTAACCGACTACCTATACACCGCCAGAATGCCAATCTGACTTGCCTGCATATTGACTCGCTCACCGACTTGGTTACTGACTTAGTTAAATAACTTAATCTATTACCCCTTATTGTCTACACCTTTTATGTATATATACCACCTGATTTCCATAGATTTAGAATTAAGTTGCTTATTCAATTTACCCATACTGCACTGTTATATAAGGTCTAGGTTATAACAAAGAACTAGAAGACAGAGCGGCCTAGCCATAAGCTAGACTATTAGATAGCGGGACTATACGAAGTTCTTAAGAAGAGAGGCAACTTATATAAAGTAAAGCTCCTGGATTTGATCAAGGTCCACCCTAAATTCTCGCTGGATAAGCTATGGAAAGCTACAAACAACCTATTACCTAAACAAAAGAATGAACCGCCCCTGCCAATTTAAGTTAATGGTGATGATGAATGGGAAATTGAAGAAATACTGGCCTGTAAACTTATACGAGGAACACTAAAGTACCGCGTAAATTGGAAAGGATATGATCTAGACCCTACCTAGTACCCCGCATGGAATTTTATAGGTAGCCCCTATAAGTTATAAGAGTTCTATAGCCGTTATCCTAACAAACCTAGACCGCTGAAGTACTTAGATAAGTAGATGGAGTGCTAGCATAGCGAAGACGATAAATTACCAGTAGAGCATAAAGATAAGAATGCCCCGTGGGGGTAATACAGACATACAAAGCCTAAGGGCAGGCTTTTTTAGAGGGGGGGGTAATGTTACGGCACTAGCAAACTGCCGTCAGATTGCCTTAGATTGCCGCAACTTGCCGTCACATAATGGCAAGTTGTCATCACATGACCAGATAATTGTATATAGCTTTAAGCGGTGCTTCCGTTCTTCTCCTTTCCTTTCTCTAGCTTTGGATCCTCGTTTATAGACTACCAATTGTACAGGCTTGCGCGTCCCTCTTGCCGTGCTCGTGCCTCAATTGACTGAGTCGCTAACAATAAGCTTGTGCCAGGCTGTAGTAAACTTCTCTAACATATTTTAGCTGTGGCAACTTGCCTAGCGTTTTATAAAGTTATTACAATACTCTTAAACCTTTCCCTTTTCTTTATTGGAGGAGCTTCTGTCTATCACCTAGTTACTCTGCGCGTACGTAAGAACATTCTTATTAACGTACTATAGGTAAAGAAGCTAAAGGACACCAGGGAAGTATATACGCAGTATATTCTTAAAAGCCTATTCCTTATCCGTAATTAGAACTTTAGGCTTTAAATTATAACGGCAGTAGAGAAGATAAAGCTATTAAATTGCGAAGCTATAATTAGCTTCTATTTTACTAGGTAGGAAGTAATAAGTAAGCTTAAAGTTATACTTATTATTACTAACCCCTACTATATATAGAAAGGGCATCTTAAACTTATTTGTTTTATAGGTGCAATTAAGTAATAGAATATTAGGGTTCTTCTATAAGAACTTAATTAATTCTAAATAAGCAAAGAATAAATATTTAACGTAATTGTGATTGTCTTCCTTATAGGCGAAATAGTATTTTGATTTAGGATTATCGCCACTATGCTCACCCAGTGCTTTGATTAAGGCTTAAGTAGGGGTAAGGCCTTTAAAAATTCTCTTCTTGATTTCCTTTTATTCATTATAGATATCTTAAATAGTAATTATAACGTCTTTCTTTAGCAGATTTGTAAGTATTTTATTAGCCCTAATACTACTGCCTGACATATCAGCAATTGTCTTGTTTGTATCATAAGTCCGCCAACGGTGTTGCGGTAGAGCAGTTAGGTGGACGGCTGCTATATAATTATAATTAGGATCCTTTACTTCTAAGCTCCATCCAATTGGTATACGTGTTAATGTAGCCTCAAAAGAACACTCTGTTATGCGGGAGCTTGTAAAGCGCGTTCTAGAGGTATTAATATAGGCGCGACTTTTAGCATACCCAAGCCAAATCTTTCGCATAGTTAGTGGTATCTGCTTGTCAGTTTTAGATCAGAATTTCGTAACTATATAGCCTTGCCCTTTTACAAACTCATTAATATCATCAATTGCAAGCTCTGGAAAGTCGTACACCTTATAGGGGGGTGGGTTGAGAGCCATAGTAGAGGTAGGAAGAGGTAAGGCAAATACAAGGTAATGTTTTGGGGCGCGCGACAGTTGCACTGATGCAAATGCATACGAGCCAAACACACGTAAGTTCTAACTAGATATAGCAGGAGCTAAGCCAAATCAAGGGGGGTGTGCGAATATCAATTAGGGGGTGTCGATCTACCACGGTCCTTGATTTTTACCGATATTTCCGCACTTTTAGGCATCTAAATCTGCATTTCTTCAGGTACCGCCTCCCGATGCACTCACGAAGAACCTTCCTTGACAAACCTTCAAATGGCTGTTCGCACGTTTGTTCCTTGACCTTGCCTTCTGTCTAGCTTGTACTACCCTTTGCGAAAGTATTGCGAAAATCAAATTAAGCGAGCCCCGCACACACAGCATTGAATTTAGGTGATCTCACCATATAAATCGTATGACTACCATGTATACTACGCTCGCCGTTCTTTAATTACTTATGAAGCTTAAGTATTACATTGTATCGCTTATATAGCTCAATTTTCTGGTGTTGCAGGCGCAATGGTAAACCGCGATAGCCTTCGGAAACAAGCTGCCAGTTAATCTATAGAGTCTCCTTAAGTGACCAAGCGCAATACTACTGCCCCCTTGCATGTAGGCCTTCGTACTATTCTAGCTTGTTGCCCACTCCAACCGCTTAGTTCTGGCAAGGAGGACGAGGATAAGGACAAGGATGAGGAAGAGGAAGAGGAGGGGGAGGCCTAAGAGTCGGATAAGGATTTAGATTAGGGCGAAGACGATAAAAACAAAGACGACGCAGGCCTAGTTAATCCAGATATTTACTAGCCACCTTAAGAGCCGCCAGATAAGGAAGTAGGCTTTAGGATAGTAAGTGGGCGTGTTATTTAACCAAGTTAAGAAGCCACTGAAGCTCTTAAAGCTATTAAAATTGTATAAATTGCTAGAGCTACTAAGGCGTCTAAGTTAACTTGGCGTACTAAGAAGCCTACTAGGGGTTTAAACCAGAAGAGTTTAAATCCAAAGTTAACCTCTAAGAAGAAGCCTACTAAATTAGTAAAGACTTTAAAGGCTTTAAAGCCTCCGCTAAGACAAAAGGATGCATCTAAGGAAGCTATTATAATAGGTTTAAGCTCGCCAGCTCCCTTGGAGCCTAAGGTAGTATTTTAATACTATATAGTAATCTAGAAAGCTTGGGTAGGAGAGGAAGATCTTACTTCTACTTCTACGCAGTGTATAGTTGGTGGAGAGTTTCTTAATAAGATTAGTTCCTGGATTGATAAGGTCAAAGCTAATATAGTAGGCAGATCCTTTAAGGATAAGTATTCTATTAGGGCGACAGCTTCCTACGATTATATTATAGCTCGCGATATGGTACTATAAGACATTTACTCTACCAGACATGTCTATAACCTTTATAAGATTATCAGAACGTGGCATGTAGAGGTCAGGAAAGGGCTACGTATAGAGGTAGTAGTTATATTAACTAAGAAGCCTATACCGGAAACTATATTAATATACGCCTCTTCCTATGCCCTTGGTGTTGAGGCGCTCTAGAGAGCCTTACTAGCAAGTACACTTTTATTAAATATTTTTAAGGCTGGAGCTACATCCAGTACACCTAAAAAGAAGGGTAAATTAAGTGCTACTGTTACCTAGCGCCTTTCTCTACCCAATAATATTTTATTAGAAGTTCTTATAGGAAACCTAGCTCCCTTAGTAGCCTTCTAGTGGCCCTACTAATTAAAGATCTGTTTAAATAATAGAGGCACCTATTAGGTAAATAGGAATATAAAGCTGCCCCGTTTCCATTACCTAGTTAACTACTTCATATTAAAGGCCTAGGGCAAGCAGATTAAGGATGGCAAAGCTTCTAAAGAGGAGCCTCCTGCGCCGCTTGCTGTACGCCTTTTAGCCAAGAATGGGGCCACGGGAGGCAGCGGTAGTGGTAGTGGTAGAGGGGGGGGGTGGCGGGCGCATGGGCTAGGGGGCTATTTTCAAGTAGGAGCTGATAATTTTGGCTACTATCCTCCCTATGGTTAACCCAACTACCCCCCCTAAGGGCCACTACCTACCTACTATATGACTACCGGAGTGCAATAGAATCCATACTAGGCACCTATATAAGCACCTTAGCAGCCTCCGGTAACTCCGACGCCGGTAGCTACTATATAGGCAACGCCGGCGGCGCCGCCAACTAGCCCTATTAATAGCGACTCGGGTTCTGAGGAGAGGCTTCGCGAATTCTTTAATTAGGTGAAAAGGCGACCTAGCTAGGCAACTCTAAAGCTTATAATAGAGCTTAAGACTGTTCTTAATACACTTATTAATAACTTCTATAACTTAGAGGCGCTCTACTTAGGAATATCTGAGTAGGCATAGGTAGATAAGTTGGGCCTTATAGTAGGCCTCCTACCTTAATTAAGGCGTGAGCTTAAGACCTTTTAAGCAAACTAAAAGGGACAGTAAGTTTTTAATTTCTATAAGGGCACTGCCTAAATCTAAAAAATCGCACTCCTAACTAGTTATCTACTAGGTAGCTAGCCCGTTAAAAGTATCTTTAAGCTAAACAATGGATTCCTATACACTATACTCTAAATTGCAGGAACGTACCAAAGCTCTTATAGTCCTGAATTAAGTAAACGTTTAGTCGAATCCACGCCTTTAAGTCATGAAAGGAAAGCTTAATTAGGTTAAACTCTGGGTAGTATAGAGGAAGATACTTAATAGAGATATTAGCGGCAGCATAGAGCTCCATAAATTCCTATACCTGGTTAGATTATATAGTTATAATATATATATAATTACTCTCTTACCTAACTCTTATATATTAAGGCGTTATCTAACACCAAGACTGTATAACTAGGTATATATTATGGTAGAATAGAAGACTTAATCTAGGCGTTAAATATTTTGGAAGTAATTAAGCCCTGCCATATAAGAGTCCCAGGGAGAAAGCCGTTAAGTAAATATGTAGGTAGAATACTCCACCGTTCTAAGCGCTTAATTAATACTGTATTAATCGCAGGAAGGTTTATAGGACTTTAACCAAACTTCCTATAACTAGTCCTCTTATTGGCGCCTGACTCGTCAATAAATATAAGGCAATTAGGGTCCTATATGCATTAGCGTCCCTTCTAGGCAGCACGAAGATCCTTAGATCGCTCCTATGCTCTGCGCTATATAACCTTCCTACTCCACCTATTACGCTTAAGAGTCCTCTATATTGACGATATTAATACCGTAATATTGCAATCGTCCTATAGGAACCAGGCCATCTTATTAAGGTAGGCAGTAGGGCGATCTTCTAGGTAGGCAAGAAGCGCCTATATACAAAATTAGTACACCCAACACTATAATGTTATATATCACGAACTTGCTCATGTTCCGCCTATATATTACTTAGTCGCCCAATCTTAAGATTTAGGGGGGGGTATGGCTCTCTATAGAGGTCCAAGTTAAGCTAGATATGGTATATAGTTGAAAGGTGTAACTTTGTAGCTGCTGTAATACATTTAACCATCCAATCAAATAGAAAAGCTACCAAAATTTGATGGAGCTGCCATTTAGGAATCCTTTTAGGCATAGAAGGCAGATATAAGCGTTGCAAGCGTAGTATGCGTGGTAGTCATACGATTTATATGGTGAGATCACCTAAATTCAATGCTGTGTGTGCGGGGCTCGCTTAATTTGATTTTCGCAATACTTTCGCAAAGGGTAGTAAAGCGCGCAGCGCACATCCCTTGGTACTGTTCCGACTGATATCGGTACATACGATGTTCCGGAACATTTCTGCCTCATTCTGGAACAAGTCGTCCTTGTTCCAGAATAAGTCGTGTATCGCTTTAATCGGCTCCATTCCAGATTGCTTGCCTTATTCCAGAAAAGATCTTGCCTTATTCTGGAAAATATTTAAAGCTATATTAAGATTTAAAGCTATATTAAGATTTAATAGAGCTTTTTTAACTTCTTAATAAATATATAGATTTTGCCTATTTCTTAATGATTATAAATAAGGACCAATATATAATTAATTTAATTTTGACTGCAAAATAAGTGGTTATATATCTTAGATATTATAATCTATCATTTAGTAGAGCATAGTCGCGATATCTGGTATAAAAATATAAGATTTTGATTTTCTAATGAGATTTTCTATTGCTCTAGAGATCAAATTTTACCACCCCCCCAAACTACCACAATACCATTAGATTCCATCTAAACTAAATTACGCTGCAATTTATAGGTGTATTTAAAGGCCTTTCCACATTATAGATATAGTCTATAAGTAGTAAAAACCAATTAGGTAGGGGGTGGTTAATCGTATTCCCCAACACCAAAATTTGCAAATCGCATAAAGCTTTAAACCTACCAAGATCTATCAAAATCCAGGCCCTCTGACGTTCTGCCAGCCATAGACTAATTACCTAATTAGGTTTGGCGCAATTGCGGTTTAGATTTCTCCTAGCTGCGCCAACCTTGCTCGCTCTATCGTTTTCCTTTCCTTTGGCTTGCGCAGCCTCGCCAGTGGGCTTAATTAATTGCCTTCCTCATCTACTATTGTTGATTGAGGTTGTGTAGAACTTTGTAGTAGAGTCCCCTGTTAGGCTCACTTTGTTTAAGAGCTAATCTAAGTACTAGTAAGCCTTCTATAAGCTCTTGCTGGAGGCTCGCCCAGGGAGTCCTCTATTAGCCGATTTATACAAGGCTTTCCTCTATAACAGTAGGAAGAACACTCTATATTTCCTTTTTAACAGCTACATTATTAATTATTACATCCTTGCCTATACCTACAGCAAGTAGGCCGCGCAGTTATTAAATAGGCTTTAACTACTACAGAGAGCGGCAGGATTGTACTAACACTTATATCAAGGCAAGCATTATAAGTCTCCAGCGGCTTAACAAGCTCGCTGCCTAAGAAGAGCTCCTTAACAATTCCGTACTAAGTACAAACCTTAAAGTAGCCGTGATTTCGAATCTTATGTATGCGGCCAGGTATGCGGGAGACTTTAGTACTACGTTAAAGCTTTCTAGGAATTCCAAAAAGGATGACATCACCTATATTAAATTCGGTAACGTGGTGCTACTTGCTATACTTCTTCTTCATTCATTCGCGGGAGTGAGCAGCTCGCTATTAAACTCTCTTATACAAATCTGATAAATCATAAGTAGAGGAATCTAAACATTGTGAGGGACTTTGCAGCTGCTATAATTATAATTTCTTCTAATGTTCCTCAAGTCTCTCACGTACCTACCGTATAAGCTCTCACCATGGTGGTATAGAGTAAATAGGGTGATTAGAGTCCTTTACCGCCCAAATTAACTCACGCCGGTAAGAAGGCATGGTGACGTTATAGTACTTATCAAAATCTATAGGTGGCAGGCCTACTCCACCAGCTGCGCGGTAGAGCTATACGCGTATATCTTTAACCCTTATGGCAAGATTATCCATAAAGGAGCCTCCAGGTATATAAAAAGGGTCCTCTGGATCTTCAATCCAGTCATCTGGATATAACTCCTCCTACTAACAGATAGATCGCTGCCTTCTTTTAATATCACAATTAAACTTAGCTTGCTATAGAGCTCTAGCAGTGGCGTTGGCTGTAATCTGTCTATTTAATTTAGTAAACTCTTCTCTTATTAATTGCATCTAAGCGTCTTAGCTTGGTGTAGGAAAGCCTTCTAGTAGAGGCGGAGGCTGTCTAAATCCACTTAATCCTAATAACTGCATAGCCTCCATAATCTCGTGAGTTCGACTTAAGATTAGTAAGCAGCCTTTAAAGGTTTAATCATCGTTAGATAAAGTAGGGTTTGAAGAAGTCCTCGGCCTCTATATATTAACTTCAATCAGAAGATAAGGAGAATGAGGGTTAATTAGAAGATAAGAATGAGGATTAATTAGACCCTCATTCTCCTTATCTTCTAATTAACCCTTATTCTCCTCATCTTCTAATTAACCCTTATTCTCCTCATCTTCTAATTGATCCTCATTCTCCTTATCTTTATATTCGGCCGCGATCGAGCTCTGGCTGCCGTTAGGTTCCTTATTAGAATATTTATTGTCCTTGCGCTCTTACTCAGCTGCCTATTGCCCATCACCATTCTTATCTGGTAGAGGACTAAGAACTTCCTTATTGCTATTAAGATCCTCTTCCTCCTTAGCTTCGGAGGCGTTAGTGACTTCTAGCGGAGGCTCTATAGTAGCCCAGTAGCCAGGCGCCACTAAAGTAAATAGCTAAGGATCTCTCCCATAGAGGTAGTAGAAAGGTATACAGCCGATTAATTTATGGTAGGTGCGATTGATTAAGGCTATGATAATTAGGCAAGCCGCCGCCTATTATAAAGTTCCTAAAAGTTACTTTGCTGCATAAAGCTTCTTCTTTATATAACCGTTAGCTTGCTCTATAAGGCCTTGCGACTAGGGGTGTTATGGCCGGCTATTAATTACCTTAATTCTATAATGCCTAAGCAGTATAAGAAGGGCGCCTTTAAATTCTAAGCTGTTATTACTCTGCCAAATACACGGGTGAATATAATAATATATCCATTAGAGTATAGCTACGGCAACTTGCTCAGCGGTCTTCTACTTAAGGGGGTAGAGGGCATAGTATTTACTAAAGTGATCGCGTATCTATAGGATCCATTTATATTCACCATCAGCCTTATTGCGCATATTAATAAAATCGCCTTAGATATAATTAAAAGGAGCCCTAGAGACAATTACATTAAGCGGTAGCCATGTAGCATTAGGAGCGCTCCTATAAGAATATTAGTACAACTGATAATTTTATAAAAAGTTAAACTTACTTAATGCACACCTAGCAGTGTTCTAGAAGCCAAATAACTTCTACTAGCTATATACCGTATTAATTAGCCGCAAGCGTACTATATGTCTTCTTCTGCCCTGTATAGTAAAGCTCCTTATGGCACCGAATGATAGTATTATATATTTCTGGCTTAGGAACAACCTTTAAGCTATAGTTAGGTAAGCAAATTAACCGCCTCTAGAGGCCGTGTATATACTCTTCGCCTTATTCCTATATAAACCAGCAGCTCTTAGCCTTTAATTTAGCATTACGTTCGGCCTATAAGAGAGCTTTGCAACCTAGATTAGTAAGCTAGGAAATAATATTATTATATTTTTCCTATGTAACGCGCTTTATTAAGGCGTTCTGGGTTTCTTCTAGATACTTAGTAAAGGTAGGCTTTATTATAACTGAGAAGGAAACGACTGCTTGGCTAGCGTTGTAGTCTTCGTTTACGATAGGAGTATTAGTAGGAGGTAAGGGAGCTATATTGGGTGCGGGCGCGGAGGTAGGCGCGGAGGTAAACGCGGAGGACGACATTGCTATTGCTAGTATTAGATTTAAGCTAGCAGTAGAGTCAAATATATATTTAGAACTTATAGAAAAGGTACGCATATTGTTGAGAATCTAATTAAGTCGTGCGTAGAAGCGGTAGGTAAGGAAGGATCAATAAAAATTTTTTAAAGTTTGCAATAGCCCCTGCGCTAAGCCTAATTGGGCGATTTTTAAGTAAAATTAACACCATAAAGGAGCTCACAAGAGCCCTGCAAAATGCCTCACGCTTAATTACAAAATATTATTCAACTACTGTCGGTATCACCCGGGGGGGTACTGCAATTGCAATATAAGGTAACAGGTTCTTTAATTCATTCGTGTCTTTCGCAGAGGATCGTAAGGATCGCGGTGCCTAAATAGGGGGCTAATGAGTCACCGTAAGGATAACTAATTAGAGACATAACCACGTAACCTCTACTCATACAGATACTGGCGACATTTACAAAAAGGAAAGAAGGTAAGAAAGTACAAAGGAGAAGTATATAGGTCAACAGGTGCTTAGGGCAGTAATCGCGAATGTCTCGGGTATTGCGAATATTACGGATATTGCAGACGTTGCGGATATTGTTACGGATATTGCGGATATCGCTACAGATGTTGCGAATATTGCGGATATCGTGAACATTCGGATATTGCGGTGGAGACAGGTAGGCGCGTACAAGGTGTTACTAAGGTGTCCCATAACAGAGCGTAGTTAAAGTCAGAACCGAAGGTATAGCGGCTTTAGAAGGTATAAAAGTCATCGCAGACTATAGGGGAAGCAGGTAGAAGGGCTAAGTCCTATCCATTATCGTCAAAATAACAGTCAAGGAAGTCGATATCAACGGTAAGGTCGGGAGGGTTATTGTTATAAAGGTAGGTGGCGCTCTTACCCTTATCATTGCTACTCTTATTATCAACATTACCGCGCCTTACTATACTAGGTTCTGTACTACTAGGGTCTATACCACCAGGCTCTATACTACCCGTAAGGCTATAGGCAAAGGCATCGTTGTTTATAAACATGACTATATTCTTAGCCGTTTTAATTAGTATTGGTCCGTTTAAGATTATAAAGTGCTTAATACTATAGTCGTTATAAAAGAAGTTACCACTAGTAGGAACTACAGTTAGGGTTAATATATTAAATGCTATAGCCGTTATATCCTTGTCAAAGTTGTCATCGATATCATTGTCCACAAGGTACTAGTGGACACGTCTTTTAAATCCTTCTCTTACTTTATTACGTTCTTCTTTAGTATGCCTAGTTAACCAACAGTCTCCTTTCTTACACACGAAGCACGTCCTAGCATTATTACTGTAACGATTATTTGATGAACTTAGTCAAGACATTAGTCGGTAGTAGCGACGGTCAGTAAAGAATACGTCCATAGGCTGTTCTGTAGGCTGTAAGAACACATTGGCGGGTTATCCTATAGTACCATTAATCTTCTTATAAGTGACAATTAACGATTGTAGGCTGTTTATAAGGCTAGTAAGTATAGTAGGTAGGTTAGAGCAAGCTACCTAACAAGCAGTAACGTTTTAACAAGCAATAATAAGCTTATTGTATAGAAAGTCGTCGTTGCGGAGGTTAGTATCAAGACCATGCTATAAATAATAGAGGTCGTTAAGCAGTAGCTATAGGCAGTCCCCTATAGACTTGCCTTCATTTTTCATTATTACGGTCTTTAAGGTTATAGCGTTCCATTTTACCAAGATTCCACGCTTGTATTCTGGTCCTTCAAAGTAGTTACATACGGCATTACAGATACTATTAAAGGTGGTATAAGTTGCCTTATTCTTATAGTAGAAGTTAAGAGCAATACCCCATAGCATTATCGGAAAGCCTTTAATCTTTGCCTCTTATGGTATATTAACCCTATTATAAAGGTCATTAAAAATCATAAGCTTGTGGTTAAAGTTATCATCCTCTTCGCTGTACTTACTTTCCTCCATATACATCTTTACTAAGGTTGCTAAGTCTCTGCCATAGGTGGTGGCTTTAGCTTCTGTAGAAGGAGCTATAACGTTCATAGAGGGGGCCGTGACGTCCGTAGGGGGAGCCGTGACGTTCGTAGGTGAGGGAGGCTCGGCCATAGGGAGGTTATTTAAGACAGCTAGGGTCGGGGTAGGTGCCGTTAAGGGAGTTAATAAACGTGATTTAAGATAGCGGTTAATAACATACAAATTAAAGCGTCCTTCACTGTCAATGTATAGCTTAATTTCTGCATCTAACCATTCCGTAGGGTTGTCTTCGTGGGCGATATTATATAGTGCTTATAGTACTAACTTGCTCTTCTTATTAAAGACCCATACTCCATTGCGTTGGAGTAGTTGTTTGAGTCCCGTAAGTGTAGGCCTATTAGCGTCTTTAAATGTCTGTACCTCAAAATTATTAAAGTCCTCTTAGTATAATTCCCATAGGCTTTTGTCTTTAAAGTTGTATTTAGTATACTTATTAATTTTAAAGTTAATATAGTTGGTAATATCTTCTGCGGTAGTCTCGTTGGTTAAGGTAATTCTATTGCTCTAGTTTGGACGTTAGGTTCCTGTGTCAGATATAATTAACTAGCGTAGATTATAGTATAGGTCGTAGTCTTACGTATTAAGCGGTTAATAGGTATTGGGGGGTACTAGCGCTTAGTAAAGAGGTTGTACTAGGTATTAATTTTATATGGTGGATGCAAACCGGACAAAGCCTTAGTAGGAGCCAGTTCTTTAAGTTCCTAGGGCCTTGGTAGGAAGGGTTCTCCTTAGCAAACGCGACGTAATTAACGGGCCTTAGTAGGAGCGATCGCGTATCATCTCTCAAGTGGTTGTTTTGCGTAATAGACGCGAACCGAACGAAGCCTTAGAGGAGTCGGTTCTTTGAGTTCCTAGGGCCTATATAGGAAGGGTTCTCCTTAGCAAACACAACGTGGTTAACGGGCCTTGGTAGGAGCGATCGCGTAGTGCCTCTCTTCGTAATAACACCTGGCTGATCTGTAATATCACTAATCAGTATTGGTATCACCCGGGGGGGTACTGCAATTGTAATATAAGGTAACAGGTTCTTTGATTCATTTATATCTTTTACAGAGGATTGTAAGGATTGCGGTGCCTAAATAGGGGGCTAATGAGTCACCGTAAGGATGACTAATTAGAGACATGACCACGTAACCTCTACTTGTACAGACAACTACCAAATGTACACTTATTAAGTAGATCTTTTAGCAACGTCATATAGGCATAGTTAGTGTAATTTAAGGTTATTCTAGACCCCATGTAATAACTATTTACCAATCAAATCTAGAAATGAAGAAAAATGAAGGCATAAAATGTATCTATTTTAAAGAACTTCACGACTCGTGGTATGCGTGTGGGCGTTGGCGAGCCTCTACCTACTGTACCACCTAGTAATTAGCCTAACCTTCAAAGGTCTTTTCCGGAATGAGGCAAGCAATCCGGAATGGAGCCGATCAAAGCGATACACGACTCATTCTGGAACAAGGACGACTCGTTCCAGAATGAGGCAGAAATGTTCCGGAACATCGTATGTACCGATATCAGTCGGAACAGG
>Ga0307507_10001275_pt1 | contig 56502 bp, 14 predicted proteins | sample 7_EM_MG_FD_207223 | JGI IMG/M metagenome (GOLD analysis project Ga0307507, IMG submission 207223) | Populus trichocarpa ectomycorrhiza microbial communities from riparian zone in the Pacific Northwest, United States - 7_EM | ecosystem: Host-associated > Plants > Roots > Unclassified | place... | reverse complement strand
GCCTCCATAGGAGAGCCCCGTGCTCTCGCGTACACCTCGCGTACAGCTTACGTCAGCTACGCGTAGGTATATCACCTCCTTACGCCCTCGACCCTTACGATCGATTGCGCAACGTCTTGTAGACTCCCCGAATACATACGTTCTGTAGCCATTGCCCCCGTCCCGTGACATTACGTTGCGCCTTTTTTATCACCGACGCTTAGCCTATAACCAATTCTACATCTCCACAATACTATAGGCGCTGCTAGAAGCAGCGTGTCTCCCACCTTGTACCTCTAAAGAACCGACAATAGTAAGACGAAATTCCTTACTAGCCACTATATTAAACTTAAAGAATAATCCAATACCTATATTAAACCCACAACGCTAATCAATCCCAGGAGGATTTAATTTACTAACTATAGCCTTAACCCCTAAAGGGAAGCCTAGTGGCTTAAAAGACTATAACAACCTTAATAAGGTAGATATTAACAATGTCTTATCCTTTATTAACTATATAACTATAGATAAATAAGCCAAAGGGCTACCACCTATTAAGATTAAGATATAAGACGCTAAGACTTTTTTAAAAATAGTAGCACGAGAACCTAATAAATACTACCGCCTTCTATAGAACTACTATCTAAAGCTTATATAAGCTAAGATGCGTGCTGCCTAAGATTACAATATTATCTAAGACCTATAAGCTTATAAGGCGCTCGCTAATAATATACGCTAAGAGATTAAAAATAACCTCTATATGTCTAAACGCGATATCTAACAATTAAAGAAAGCTGAGATTATACTTATTGCTATGGTTATAGAAAGAGAGGGTACAATTAAATACCTATAATCTTAGCTTAATAAGCATATTTGTAACAATACTAGACACCCCTTTACCGTATATAACGCTACCTAAGTCTCTACGCCCCTAGCAATCTTACCTACCTAAACTGCCACTATAGGGTCTAATATACGCTACCCTAACTCCCTAATTTTTTAGGGTGACTATAAGGAATATAGCCACTAGAAGATATAAGTCTATAAAAAACTAACCTAAAGCGCCTGCCTTTTCCCCATAGAAGATGCTAAGATTGGCTACATTATTGGGCGAATAAAGGGCATCCTATTTAATAGGCTCTTCGCTTAATAGAAGACTAGCAGTCCCTAGAAGTAGCAGTCTTACTAGGAAGCCCTTAAGGACCTTAACTAAATATACCGCGACTATAACCTAGTGGCCACTAGTTAAGCTAAACTACGTGCCCTAAAGATAAGTCCCACTAAATTATTTAATAAGTTCTATATTAAATTCTAGGAATATACCGGAGTCCTTACCTAAGATAATACTAAAGACCAGGAAGATCTTCTTAAAAAATTTACTTATTACCTTAGTTATGCAGCTGCTAGTTATAACTATAATAATATTTATAATATGGTAGCAGCCCTACGGAAGATTAAACGATGGCTGAACTAGATTGCTACTGCAAACCCCTACCTAAAGACTTCCCTATAGAAGCCCTCCAGATCTACTAAACTACTAATGCCTACTACCCTAAGCAATACTACTAGTCCTAATATTAACCTCTCTATACTAACCTTCCTGCAGAAGCTATTAGATAGAGAATATAAGCTACTCCGGAAGCTAAAGCGTTGCTATAAATACTGTTAAAAAGGCTATTATAGCTATAGCCCAAACTTCCTAATGGCTAGGTTTAGTGGCTACCGCCTAATACCTAACCTAGTACCTTAAATACCAAATACGTTGCTATATACCACTACTATATAAGATAAAGACGTAGTAACAGCAGTAGAGTTAGATACGGAAACGGAAAATGCCAAGTCCTAGCCCTAAGTTATAGGCTAGGACGCCTTAATAATAAGGGGATCTACATATTGGCCTGCTTAATAGATAACTTAGTAAAGATAAATAGACGGAAATAGATAGTTTTACCTGTAATAGGAATTACTGCCAAAAAATAATATAAAAGCTGTTCTATAATTAATTGCGGAGCTACTAATAAATTTATAGATACCTAATTTATGCGTACTTATAACCTACCTACCTTACCCCTTACTAAAGCCTGCGCTATATAACTTGCTAACGGTAGTTATACTGTATAGAAGATTACCTATATAGTATAACTCTACCTAGACATAAATAGGCACCAGGAAAAGCTCTGGGCCTATATTACACTACTTACTAACTACCCTATTATCCTTAGAATAAACTGGCTTAAATAATATAACCCTGCTATTAACTGGAAAAAGAGAGAAGTAACCTTTAACTCTAAATACTGCAGAGAAACTTGCCTAGGGTATGGCCTAGCCGCCTCTACTTACTCCCTAGGATATTAACTTAAGGAACCTATTATTACCCTACCTATAATTAACTGCCACTATGTAAGTGCCGCGGCCTTCTACTGTATAGTATGTAGAAAAGACTAGACCGTTGCTGCAGCCTCCTAATTATAACTATATAAGCTTAATAAAGAATAGGACTATATTCTCTATAGTAATAGGATAGATATAGTTAACCTCCTAGAAAATAATGCCCCTATAAAACTCTATGGACTTTTACCTTTAGACTTTAAGAAGTTTATAAAGCTTAAAAAAGGACTTACTAATAAGGAACTCCACAAGCTCCTCCCTAAGAGGTACTATAACTTTATTAATATGTGCTTATAAAAGAGCGTAGATATACTCCCCCCATATTAACCTAATAACTATGCCATTAATACTAAATAAGGAAAAACGCCACCCTATAAGAGACCCTACCTAATATTAAAAGACGAACTTCTAGTTGTTAAAAAGTATATTAACAAGCACCTTAATAAAGGGTTTATTCGTCCTAGTATATCCCTAGTAGCCGCCCCTATCCTCCTTACTAAGAAGCTAGGAGGAGGTATTTAATTCTACGTTAACTATAGAGGACTTAACGCTATTATAATTAAGAATTAATACCCCATACTACTTATATATAAGACTCTTAAGCGGCTTAGCTAAGCCAAAATCTATACTAAGCTTAATATTATTGCCGCCTTTAACCGCCTTTAAATACGGGAAGGTAACAAATAGAAAACCGCATTTATATTACGCTTTAGCTAGTTTAAATATACCATTATACTCTTTAGTATATGCAACGGCCTAGGTAGCTTCTAAAGCTATATTAATAACGCCTTATAGGACTACCTTAATGACTTCTGCTCTGCGTACCTGGATAATATACTTATTTATAGTAATAACCCTTCTAAGTATACTAAGTACGTTTAAAAAGTCCTATAGCGCCTTAGGGACGTAGGACTTTATATTAACTTAAAAAAGTGTGAATTCTTAGTTATAGAAGTAAAATACCTTAGACTAATTATTACTACTAAGGGTGTCCATATGGACCCTAAGAAGGTACGTATAATTACTAAATGGTAAACCCCTAATTGCATTAAGGACGTATAAGCCTTCCTTAGTTCTGCTAACTTCTATTAAAAGTTTATATATAACTTCTTGGGTATTATAGCACCACTTATAGCAATAATATAAACGAAAGGCCTTTTTATAAAAGGAAGAAAAATATATCTATATTTTATCTGGACGTTTAAATGCAAGAAGGCGTTCTAAGACCTTAAAGATGCTTTTACTAAAGCACCTATCCTAGCTTATTTTATACCAGGACGACAACTCTATCTTAAAACTAACTTCTTAGACTATGTTAATGTAGGCGTCCTCTTCTAGATAGGCGATAACGGCCTTCTCTACCTAGTTACATTCTACTCGTCTAAGCTTATACCGCAAGAATATAACTATAAGATCTATAATAAAGAACTCCTTGCTATTATATAGGCGTTTAAGGAATTTTAATTAGAACTCTTTTTAGCAGAACCTAACTAGCTAACTAAAGTTCTTACGGACTATTGTAACCTTAAATACTTTATAACTATAAAACAGCTAAACTAACGCTAAGTACGCTGGAATAAGTTCCTCTCTAGTTTTAATTTTAAAATTGTATATAGGCTAGGAGTATAAGGTACTAAGCCTAATAGCCTAACACGCCGCTTATAAGACCTTCCTTAGTCTAAAGATGACCCCTATAACTAGTTCTAACAACAGACAATCCTAAAAGTATAAAATTTAGCCCTAGGCATATTACCTATAATAGAGCTAACTGTACCTCAGCTTTATATAACAGAATTAGAGTTACCTCCTGAAATTAATAAGCTTATTACTACGGCATACGACACCTCTATTAACCTATTACTGTATTAACTTATTGCCGTAAAGACCGCTAGCACCTATATAATGCCTACTAACCTCTAAAGCTTAGGCCAGATTAATATAGCAGCCTTAGAAGTAAAAGAGAATAGGCTCTATTATAGAGGCCGCCTATTTATTCCTAACTTAGAAAATCTATAATAGTAACTAATCTAAATGGCCTATAACCTTTAATTAAGCGGCCACCTAGGTAAAAGAGGAACCTATAAGCTTCTTAGCTAATACTACTTCTGGCCTAAAATAATAGACTTAGTTAAATGCTTTATAGGTGCCTGCTATAGTTATAAGTATGCTAAGGCCTTTAATATAAAGTACTAAGGACTACTATACCCTCTACTAGTACCTATATAACAATGGGCAGATATTGCTATTGATTTTATTATTAACCTACCACCTTATAAATAACGGGGCTATACCTATAAGGACATCCTTATAATAATATACTGACTTATAAAAGAGCGCCACTATGTCCTAACTAAAGGCGTAGCTATTAGCGATGTTACTAACGCCTTCCTCCATAAAGTCTACTAATTATATAGGTTACCTAACTTAATTACGTCTAACTAAGGCATATAGTTTAACTCTAATGTATAGAGACGAATCTGTTAACGCCTTAGCATCTTCGTTAAGATATCTATATCCTTTTACTATGAAACTGCTAGATAACTGGAAAACACTAATGCTAGCATAAAAGTATACCTATAATAGGTAGTCGCCTATAGTTAAGATAACTGGGTAGATTACCTTCTACTAGGTGAATTCGCAGTAAATAACTACGTCTTAACTACTATAGGACTTACACTGTTCTTTGTAAATAAGGGTTATTACCCCTAATCCGGCATAGAGCCACTAGAACCTATTAAAAAAAATTGCTATATAGAAAATGCCTTAAGATGCTACTTACTAACTAGCATGTAGACTATATAAAAAATCTACTTAACTACTATAAGGGAGAAATGGCCTAGGCTTAAGCAAAGTAGGCCTACTTTGCCAACTATTATAGAACGCCACTACTAGAGATACGTGTTGGTGATTAGGTATAGCTAGATACACATAATATCTCTACGCAGAGGCCTATGAAGTCACTTAATTATAAGAACCTTAGCCCCTACCTAATTAAATAAGTTATTGATAGGGGAGCCGTATATAAGCTAGAGCTCCCGCCTGCCCTAGCTACCTATGGGATATAGCCCGTATTTTACCTATGGCTACTATACCTTTATTAGCCTAACCCCCTACTGGGATAGATATAGCCTAACCCCCTACTAGTACTAATCTAAGATGAGAATAAAGATAAGAACTATAAGGAATAGACTATTAAATAAATTATTAACTCTAAATACTTTAGTAAAGGCAGAGGATGGTGGCTCTACTATAGAGCTATCTATATAGGATTTAATATAAATTAGCTAGAATGGCAACTATAGGAAGACTTTAAAAATGCAAAGGACCTAATTAGCAATTTTTACTACGCGAACCCATAGAAACTAGGCCTAAGCAGAGATTTTGTACCTAAACCTCTATAGGAGCCCTTATAGAGTTAAACCGTTGTATATTACTATATAAGGGCAAATTGCCGTTAGATTGCCGTAGATTGCTATTATATAATAACAAAATGCGATTACGTGACTGGAATATTAATAAGATGTCTAGGAACTTTAACTGGCGGTCAAAGTTATCTAATTGGTTGGATTCTTAGGTGCTAAGCCTTATTACATAACATTGTTTTAAGCCCTTAGTAATACCCCTTTACTTTTCCTTCTCTATACCTTAAATGTCCCTTCTATATGTATATAGCAACCACAGCGTCGCCGGAGCTCCGCCTCTATAAGAGGGGGGGTAGTGTCACGGAACCCCACTGTAGGGGCCTCCATAGGAGAGCCCCGTGCTCTCGCGTACACCTCGCGTACAGCTTACGTCAGCTACGCGTAGGTATATCACCTCCTTACGCCCTCGACCCTTACGATCGATCGCGCAACGTCTTGTAGACTCCCTAAATACATACGTTCTGTAGCCATTGCCCCCGTCCCGTGACATTGGGACAAAGGAGGGCATATGTCTAGTGCTAAGCCTTTAGCTTATCTTGTAGCTCTATATCCTATTCTCTCTAGGTAAGAGCATTAGCTTTAAAATTTTACCTACTAGGGTAGTATATAATTATAAAGAAGAATTAGGAGAGTATTTTAGCCTACCTAGCCTATTAACTAGTAAGCTGCTTTATTGTTATAAAATACTTAAGGGCTTTATAATTAGTATAAACTTTAATCCAAGAGTCTATGCTTTTAAGCTCTGCGCGCCATTAGGACAATAATTGTATAATAGCTAGTATTTCCTTATTATATACCTTATAGTTATACTTAACTGGGGCTATTGTCTTTAAGAAAAATGTAATAGGGTACTACTTGCTATTTAGGTATAACTATAAGAGAACCCCTACTACTACTTTATTAGAGGCGTTTGTTTTTAGCATTAATTTAAGGTCTAGGTTATAGCAACAGAGAACTAAGAAGGAGGTAAGTCAGTCCTTTAACTCCTTAAAAGCTTCTATATAATTATTATTAAAAATAAAAGGTATATTATTATTATTCATTGCTTAACGTCTGATTCGGATCCCTGTTGGGCCTACGCGGACTACTCCTTATATATATGTGGGGAGAAAACTCTATTTAAGAAAACCCCGTAATCCATCTCCCTGCCTTTTAGGGCTCGCTTATAAGTTGCCTATAAGTTACTAGTGGTGCTCTACTACCTTACTTTTTAACCTCCTTAGGAACTACTGCTGCCGTAATAAACCTACGGACGCGCTAGTATTACACACTATACTCTACTCCTGTAGAGTTATTAGGGGGCGCCTATTACTCGCCCCTTTGCCTTCTATTGCTATTTCCTTTGCAACCCGGAACTGGTTTAACATATTTTGGCTAATAAGCCACTGGGTAGCCGCCTTAAGGCCTTTCTATATTAAGAGTAGTGTATTATAGTTTTCTGTGCCAGCTGCTAAGAGCATTGCTTTTCGGCCAGTGCGTAAGGGGCATAATAGTATTATGTGTTTTAGTGTCTATTTTAGCTAGCCATATTCGCACCTTGGGCTATCTACTAGGACACCTACCTAGTAAAGCTAATCTTTTAGTCCTATTATTCCTGTTCTTAAAAGTGTTGCCATTGTATTTTCTGCCTTTGTTAGGCCCTCTTGGAGCCCTTAGGTATTTACCCCCTATAGCGTTACCTATGCTATGGCTTAGGTTCCCCTTGCCTAAGTCTGCCTCTATACCTTTAACTCCCATTTATCTCTCCAGCGTTGGTCTAACTAGTATTGTGTTACGGTAGATGATTTTCCAGTACTCTTTTATACTCTACTTTAGCTCCTTTCTCTTCCTTACTGTTGTCTTTACTGGCTTCTTGCGCGTCTCCCTTCCTCCTCTATATAGGCCTAGGCCCTAGCGCCGTATTATTTTTCTTCTGCTTTCTCTACCTGTTTTCCTAATATATCTTCCCTACTTTAGGGTTATTGGTTTCTTCTCCTATAGGGCACCCTAGGGTCCCTCTATAGTTTATTTAGGCGTGTCTTAATATACTTTATAATATTAGAGTTACGTTTCTTTTACACCCTTTGCATTATATTAGCTTCAATATATAGTTATAAGGGGGGAATATTGGCTTCCTTCTTAAGCAGTGCTGTGGCCGTTTGCTTATACCCGCCTATTATACTCCTAAGGCAGGCTGTTTGGACCTTTTGGAGTGGTTTAAGGAGTAATTTAGGGGGGCCTTTCTTGGTTTCTCTAGTGGCCTAAATACTAGATCTATACGTTATGGTTAGCCGGACAACTGCTATATATAATAGGCGTAACCTCTGGAAGTATGGACCCTATATAGAATTAATGATCCTAGATATAGTGATATACTATACTTAGCCCTTACGGGCCGCTTATACCGCATGTGCGCTCTACTAGAGCTTACTATCTACCTATACTTCTAATACCCTTAGGCCTTAAACCGGTTGACCCCTAAAGCCTTAGATATAGATTATATACTAAAGATCTACAGATTAGTTACGTTTTTTTATAAAATAGATTAGCTGGTATTTCTCTGGTAAGAATTAGACTCTATGTCGTCTTGCCCATTTTATATAGGTATTATAGGCTTTCTCTAGTGTCCTACAGTTTTCTGCGGCTATTGGCCTATATGTAATTAGGTTTATATCATTAATAAAGCCTATTCCCTAGGTCGCCCCTTCCTTAAAGGTATTAAGTAGGTTGCTTATAAAAAAGAGGAAGAGTATAGGTAATAGAGGTAATCCTTATAGTATTCCTATTGCGACTGTAATAGGGGGGCTCTGGTATCCGCTAAAGACTAGTAATATTTCTTTCTGGCCTATAAATCCTTAAATAAATTAAATAATCTATTCTAGGAAGCCCTTTGCCCTAAGCATATATAGGAGACGCTTATGGGGTATATTATTATAGGCGCTGCTAATATTTAGGCTAAGCATTAATACTATAAAGTCCTTTTGCATAGCCTATGCAGTTTTAATGGTAGCAGCGAGTAGTATAAGTGCTAATAGCGTTAAGCGATTCTTTCTTGCCCCCATTTAGCTTTATGGTAGTAGGGTATATTCCTCTGCTATATCTACTATATAGTCCGCTATAACCTTTTCTAAGATCTTGCTTAGGGTGTTTTCTAAGGCAATAGGGCGGTAGCTTTCTGGGATTAAGTAGTCTACTTTACCTTCTTTTTATAAGACGACCGTCGTCATAGATCTTCTAAGTTATAGGTAGTAGCCTATTACAAAGCATGCTCTGGCTACGTCTATAAGCTAAGGTGCTATAAGTAGTCCATAGGTCTTTAGGGCTTTGTTTAGGATCCTATCTAGTTCTAGTTCTATGTTGTTTAAGAGGCGGCTAATAGTTCTAGCCATTTCTTTAGTTGTTATATCGCTGTTAACCCTTAGGCGAGTCACCAGTGTTTTACTAGTAATATCACTAAGGTCTGCTAGAGCCAGTTAAGGGAAAAATCTTTCTATAAGGATCTTTGCCTTCTTATTATTGTTACTTGTAGCCTATAGTTTGCCTACTCTTTATAGGGGTAGTAGGTATAGATCTTCTACTAGGCATCCCACCTTTTTCTTTACCTATTTTGCTATGGTCTAAAGGCCCTTGTTATAGGGGAGACTTAGGTTAATAGTGTGTTTATTTATAAACCGTCTCCAGTTATTCCTTGCTTCTTTTCTTAGGGTATTCTTTAGCTGGTTTCTTATGTCTTTATATTGTCTCTCGTCCTTAAAATTGTGGCTACTTGTATATTTCCTCCTTGCTCATTATTGGCCGGCTACAAGGGCTGCGTACTATACGGACCATACGTGTCGCGTATAGGGGCCCGGTTTTAAAACCGGGCAGTGCTCTTTTAGCCCGCTTTTAATTACTGCCTAGATCCTTTCTAGTCTTTAATTAATTTCCTTAGGGGTAGCCAATAAGCCTTACTTGTTTGGTATTAGGTGGATTTCTTCTAGGTCTTAAAGTTGTTATTTAATTATATTAAGGAAGCTATCTATGTTAAGCTTCCTTATTGCGTATCTTTTGCTATTTAGTTGCGCCTTAATATCTAGATCTAGTTGTATCTGGATAGGGATATAGTCTAAGGTAAGTGCCTATTCTTCTTTAGGGGAGCATCTTTCAAGTCTCTAGTATAGGTTTTCGTCTATAATCGTAAGGTTAATTATACTTTTGGCGGTGCCCTATTGCCATATAATTGCACCTAGGGGGGTAGCTAGCTTAAGGCCCCCGTTATCTATAGCTCTTAGTAGGCACTCTGCCTGTTAATTAGCAGTAACATAGATGCCCCCCTACTATAGGTGGTAGAGGTTTATGTCTCCTAGTAGAATAAACTCCGCGTATTTAGTTTCTAGCAAGCTTATTACAGATATAATATTCTCTATCTGTGCTACCCCTTCGACCCTAGGGTTATAGACATTAATAATTTATACTAGTCCCCTATATATCTGGATGGTTATAACTGCAATATCTGGGTTAACTGCCTGCCATGACTATAAGGCAAGGCTAATATTTTTGCTAATTATAAAGCATACGTATATGGCTGCTTTTGGTTTATATAGGAGCTGGAATCCTTAGGGGCAGTATATTAATTGTGTGTAGGTATTGTAATACGGCTTTTATATGGCAAGAATATAGTGTTTCTCTAGGTCTAGACTATCTAGTAGGGGCCTTACTAGACAGTGGTTTGTATTGCCGCAGTTATACTATATAATAGTCAAGTGGCGGACCCCTGGTAGGGGTCCTTTACCTTTCCTTTGCTCCTCGCTTCTTCTGTTTCTACTTTCTCTAAAATATTTAGAACTTCTGTCTCCTATATTTACTCCCTGGCCACTACTTATTTTATATAAAGCTTTCTATTTCTATGTCTTGTGTTCCTACTAGCCTTTCTAAATCTGAGTCTATTATTGCCTCCGGTTCTTCCCCCGTTCTTGCTAGTTAGCTGTATGCCCTTTATAAGCCAGCTGCGTATATTATGTTTGCCGCGTTAAATCTAATTCTTAATTGTCCCGGCCTTAAACTTGCTATAGCCGTCCATAGGGGTCTTCCTACTGGGCGTCCTCTCCTTTATATCCTATATGTCCCTTATATCCCTATTCGGTCTGGTAATGTCACACAGCGTTGCTTTTAGCCCGTTAAGGCTTAGGATAGCTGGCTTAGCCCCCTAGTATTAAAGGTAAGAAACGCTAGGAAGACACCTACGTCCCCCTAGCTTATTACCTGTTGTTTCCATTTGTATAACCTAGCGTGTAGTTATTCCTGTAGCTATTAAGCCCTTTCCTTCCGTCTCCTATATTTAATGCAGTCTTCTCTCTCCTACGCCTTATATGTGCTTTAGTGACAGTTTGCGCATTTTATTTAGTCTTAATTTATATATTATCTTATATTATAGGGGCCTGCATAGTGGCCGCAGCACACCTGTGCTGCGCATATGGATTAGGTGTGTCCCTATTATACATAGCAATAACATCGTTCCAGGCGTAGTCTATAGTTATAGAGCCTTATGTTGTATATAAGGCCATTTATAATTATTCCTTTTTAGATAAGGAGTTTTTGTATTCCTAGTATATGTACGCTAACAATAAGGGAGCTATGCGTTTATCTATTATCTCCCTAGCGAGTCTCTAGCGCCCCTTATATCCTCTTATTGTTCTCATTATATGCTTAGTTTATATTTTCCTGTTAAAGCTATTAGATCTAGGTAATTATAAGTCCTAGTATAAGGCGTTCCGTTTGTTTTATTATCTCCTATATAGTTGCTGTATTGTCCGCCTGGCGTCCCCTTTCTACCCTAAGGCTTATGGGAACCAACAGGACTTTAACTAGGTAATCTTTATAAAGCACTTTTATGCCAATATACTCTCCTAGCCTGTCCCCTGCCCTTATAGCCCATTCCTTTACCTGTTGGTCCTTTAGGGTGACTCTAATATCTCCACTCCTAAGGTGTTAGACTGTGACGGCGTTATAAACCTCCTTATAAATCTCTATAAGAACTTCTATTTCTAATTGTCCCCTAAGTTCCTCTGCCTTTTCTGTATTTGGTCATATTATAATTATATACCCGGTTGTTGTCTTTAGGGGGGTAGGTTCCCTATACTATAGAAGCGCAGCTACGGCGGCCTAGGTAAGGTTCGCCTATAGGGGGGAGTTTTATTTATCTTTAATTTTATTTAGCCGTTAGAGGATTTAATTAAGGGTTTGCTAGAGGGGCGCCTAAGGTTTGCTAGACTAGAGCCATTCTGCTAGCTATATTAGTTTATAATAGCTAATAAATGCTCCCCCACAGTTTTAGATACTAGACGCGTCTAATAGGCTTTATATTTTATTAGATGCCTTCTTAATTAGGGTATTTCCGCTTTCTGGTATGGTATTCGCCCGTCCTTGTTGTTGTTGTGGGGGGCCATTGTTGGGTATAGGTCTGGCGGTTGCGCGCGACTGTGTACCACCGTCGTTCCACCTGTGCCTCCCCTGTAATGCATGCATCTTAGGGGATTATTAGGGTGTTTTTCAGGGTTCTTTTGGTTGGTTTGGTCTTTTTAGGCCGGGTGCAGCAAGAGCTCCAAAAGTCGTTTTCCGTAGTCAATAAAAGGTATATTATTCTTAGTTAGTTGTATAAAAGGCTTAGCTATAACCCCGTAGTTACGGATAAATTAATGGTAAAAGTTATAGAAGCTGAGAAAGAACTAGATACCTTTTATAGTATAAGGGGGTTTCTAGTTATATATTACCTTAACCTTTTTAGGGTTAACTTTAATTCCTTTTATGCTAATAATAAACCTAAGGTACTTTGTTTATTTTACTCCAAATTCGCATTTCTTAATATTAACTTATAGGCCTATATTCCGCAGCCTCTCTAGGACCTTTTTAACGTAAACTTAATGCTTAAGTTTATTGTCTAAGTATATAAGAATGTTATTTAGGTATACCATGCAGAATTTATTAAGGTAGTTAAAAAGAACATTATTTATATACTATTGGTACGTAGCTAGCCTATTTATTAGTCTAAAAGAAAGGACTTTATATTTATAAGAACCATAGTAGGTGCGGAATGTTATTAGATTTTCTAATATAGGGTCTATCCTAATTTGGTAAAAAGCTTAGTGGATATTAAGCTTTATAAAGATTTTAGCTTAGCTTGGATATATAAAGGTCTTATTAATTAGGGGGAGAGGGTAATAATTTTTTTAAGTAATGGCGTTTAGTTTCTAATAGTTAATGTAAAAGCGGAGGCCTTTATTAGGTTTTTTTATAAATAGAATAGGGGAAGTAAAGGGGGCTTAACTTAGTTTAATAAACCCTTTATAGAGGTTATTAATTAAGTACTATTTTATAGCTTTTAGTTCTTCTATAGTTTGCTAGTAAAGGGGGCTATAGCCTAGAGAGTTATTAGCCTCTAACTAAATCTTATAATTATAGGTTTAGTAGGGGGGCAGTATATTTAAAGCTGCTTTTAAAAACGCGTCTCTATAGTTTAAGAAGTAAGTAAGGAGAAGGCACTTAATTAGTTCTTTATTAGTTTCCTCTACTAGCCCTTCTTCCTTCTTATTAATAATCCGGTTAATTTTATATAAGCTATTTATAAAGACTTTATTGTCCTTTTAATATATATTAAAGTAAAAACCTATAGTACTAATTACCGTAATGTCTACTATAGGGGTATTATGTAGTAGTAGGGGTGTCCGTGGCCTTAGGGGCTTTTAGTATATTAGCGTTGTTCTTACTTCTTTTAGCTCTTGCTGTATCTTCTAAAGGTTATCTTTTATATCTTATTAGTACGTCCTCTTCTATATTAGCCGGATCTCCGCGATTTAGAAGTCGTTTATATTACTATCTATTCTACTTCCGTAAGTAGAGTCCTTTTTAGCTATAGTGCTTTAGGGGAGTATTATTATTAGTACGGAATTCTTACTGGCTTTATAGCGGGCATCTTCCTAAGTAAAGGCTAGGTCGCGGTCTTTAATATCCTATTAGTAAATAGGGTTAGCCTTTATAGCTAATATTTTATAGTTAGTCCAAATTTCTCTAATAAAGGAGGGTATTTTTGGTTTATTCTCTAGCTAAACAAACCGTCTTTATTGCATGTTTAACCAAATGTTAAAGTAGGATATTTATTTTTGGCCTAGGATTATGTTATAGGACCCTAGGTCTAGGATATAAAAAGGGATACTAAACTAGCATTGTCCATTAATAGCGATATATAGCTTTAAGATATAGGTAACTGGCTTACTGGCTTAGCCGTTATAGCCTTTTACTTAAATAGGCTTCTCTAGTTGGGTAGTATTTATATTTAAGAACTTAGCAACGTTATTTATATAAGCAGTATTTATAAAGGTAAAGCTATTTGCTCTAGTATTAATAAGGGCATTTATATTAACTCTATATCCATTTTAAGATACTATATATAGAACTATAAAGTATTTTCTACCTATTAACTAACTTAGATTAATCTCTTTAGGATTAATAGGATACCCTAGGGGGGAGTTTTTTTTCTAGGGTTCTTCTTTTCTTAACTTATTAGACGTTTCTTCTTTCTTTATCTCCTTAATATTACTCGTATCCTTTAGCTCTGGGTAAGACGTAGTAAAATAACTATCCTTTCTATAATTAAAGCACGTAACTATGGTAGGGTTAATTAGGGTATTATAATAAGTATTAACTAAAGACATAATGCGTAGTAAGTTAGGTAAGGCTTATAGGTATATAGTTATAACCGCTTTTAGTATAAGGGTAGTTATAGTTTATCTTTTAACGCTAGCTCCCGTTAGTATAGCGGATAGGTTCTAGTCGCTATAGAATCGCTTTAGTTAATTAGAATGAGTATTAATTTGTTTTAGTTCTAAATCTAGTAATAAATATTAGGCTATAAGTCTTTAGTAGGTTAGTAGGTTGTTTAAAGCTACCGCAATTTTCTCTTATAGTTAGACCGTTAGTTTATCATATAGGTCTAAATAGTAGTTCTTGGGGGGAACCTAGCCTTTACCTACTAGGTATAAGAACTGGATTTAGAACTCAGTAAAGGATTAGTTTAATTTTATTATTAGGCGGTTATAGTTATAATAGGCATCCCGTACTTTATTTAAATTAACATAGATAGTAGCCAGATGCTATATTATCTTATTAATAGATATAAACTAAATAGGTAACTCGTCCTTAAACTTAGCCTAGAGGTGTTACTAAGTGTCCCTAATAGTTTAACTAAAGAGGTAGAGCATTTTTGCTTCTCCAAAGGGGAAATGGTTATAGTTAATATAAAGCTTTTTTTATACCTAGATTTTCTAGTTTTTAAAGGTTAGGTCTATACTATCTAATAATAATAGGGGGTTAGGGAGCTTAACGGACTTTAATTACTTTATTATTATATCCGTACTCTCTAGTATATTGCATTTAGTTAAGTAAATGGGTTAATTAAGGCTTTATAAAGGGGAGGCTAGTCTATTTTATAAGGCAGTAAGGCTTTCTAGGATTTCCTTTAAAGTCTTTTATATACTTTAGGCTTAAAGATAATTGACCTTCTAATTAGCTATAAGGGCACGAATCTGCTTATATACACCTATAATGTTATTATTGTTTTTAATTTCTAATCCTAACTAGATCTTATATTCCTCTTAAATAGAGGCAGGTTTTTTAGATAAGCTCGCTTTAGGTACTATTGTTGGCTTCCTAAGGTTTATTAGAATTATATAATTTAGTTTTAATTCTGGGGTTCTTTTAGGGGTGTAGGTTAAGTATAGTCTGGCCTATAAAGCGGGATATTGTTAGGGCCTTACCAGGCATAGTAGTATGGGTTTTTTCTTTAATGTCTAAGTATAACGCGTTAACGCGTTATTATAGACAAAGGTCTTTTTTTAGGGTAGGATATTATTAAGGCCTTTCTAGGCAATGTAGGGAGAGCTTAGTATAATGTAACGGGCTTATATAAATACTTCTAAACCAAAGCTTGTAGATTACTACCATATAAGAATACTAAGCTAAGGAGAAGAAGGAGAAGGAGACTGTTAAAGACTAATAAAATATAAGGGGTTGCTAAGGCGCTAGTAGTAAGTAAGCTAATGGCGATTTTCTATACCGGGCATGGAAAATCCTGATTGGTTAGCTCTACGAGTAGTGCTAGCAGATTGCCTAGAAATGCGGCAAATTGCCCTGGAACAGCAAATGTAGTAGGTGACGCGCTCTAGCACCGTCACAAGACCCTCTTTTGCACAACGAGAGTAAGAAGGTATAATCTTACTAAGTGACAGTATAGACGCAATAGTTTAAGAATAACGTTTAGCTGAGGTAGAGGAAGGGGCCTTAGGCATAATAAGTAATGTAAAGGAAGATTAAATTAAATTATAGGATATTACACCTCTAGTAAACGACTTAGAGATATTGGGACTCTTTAAGGACAAAGATGGAGAGGAGGGAGGTAGTGTTATGGACGCTATAAGTATAATATTACGACTACTTGGAGAAGAGTCGGAAGCGGTCCGTTAGATAATTGAAGTATAGTTTAGGATAAAGCCGGTGGAACTATGTGACAAGAAATGGTAGCTAAAGTTATATAATAAGCTCTATAAGCTCTATAAGCTCTATAAGGAACGTCTTATATACCTTATATACCTTACGTACCTTATATAGCAAAGGGATTTCTTAGGAGTATGGTTGTGTATTTAAAGGACCATAGTCCCTACCTAGATAGTTCTCTCTTTATAGTGAATCTTAGAATATAATTAAAGTTAATCTATTAGGCAACTACTATATAACAGTTGTTTGTTACTTGTTAAATCTATACCTATATACCTAGCCTAATAATAGGACCCACCATAGTATCTCCTACCAGGTTTTGTTATACTTTAGCTTGCGGAAGTAGATTTTAAAATACGTTTTAAAACAAAAACCTTTAAATAATAGAATAATTAGGAATTAGAAGGGCGTATATTACTAATAAGTCTTAAACACATTTTAGACGATATAGCTTTAGGTAAAATAGTATATATTTTATACCTAAAGGAGAATTAAATCTAACCCCTATTTTATAATAGATATTTTATAGGGAACTGTTAGATAGATGGTGGATATATATTTAAAAAGCGGCGACCTTAAAAATTTAATTTTTTTTTTTAATACTAAGGGCTACTTTGGCTTAAGTAATATATAGAGAATATACTATAGTATCTTAAACGCTGCGTTAAAGAGTTCCTTACTCTTTACTGGCTACTGTATATAACGGTTTAACGTATAATTATAACTATATATAAACAACTACTATAGCGTATAACACTACCTATAAATATCCTAAAGGAGCTCTAGGACTTATTTTATGATAATATAAAAAATAAATATAACTTTATTTTATTAAAAATTCCACTAGGCCTAAGGGACTTACTAAGGGTATTTTTAGGTAAATAAGTTTATATCCTCGTGCATAACTTAAAGTATAATTATATAATTGATTTAGAAAAAAATAAACAGCCTCTAAACCTTCCTATCTATAACTTGTTTTATAAAAAGCTTAAAAGCCTATAGGAATACCTTAATAATTTACTAGAAAAGGGGTGGATTTAGCTTAATAAGTCATTAGCAAGCGTATTAATCCTCTTTGTTCTAAAAATAGATAAAATTATAAGGTTATATATAGACTACCACAGCTTTAATAAAATTATAATTAAAAACTATTATTTACTACCACTAGTTAGTAAAATACTAAATCAATTATTTAGAGTAAAAATCTTTATAAAGCTAGACCTATAAGATGCTTATTATAGGCTCCGCATTAAAGAAGGGGCTAAGTAAAAAACCGCTTTTAAAACCTAATACAGTTATTTTAAATATTATATACTGCCCTTTAGGCTAGCTAATATGCCTACAACATTCTAATTATATATTTATAAAGCCTTAAGGGGACTAGTCGACCGTATATACATTGTTTATTTAAATAACATTTTAATTTACTTAAAAAATAAGGATTAATATAAATAGTATATTTATAAAATACTTAAATATTTAGACAAATGGGGCCTTTACATTAAGGCGTTAAAATATACTTTTTATACTAAGCAGATTGAGTTTTTGGGCTATATTATAACACTAATAAGTATAGTTATAGACTTAGTACGGGTATAAATAATCTAAAAGTGGCTAGAGCTAAAGAGTTACTATAATATTTAAGTGTTTCTAAGCTTTATTAATTTCTATAGGCGCTTTATTTATAATTACTTAAATATTGCCCAATACCTATCTAACTATATTATAGAAGTTTCTTAAGACCTAATCCTATGACGGCGCTGGGGCGCGTCACCTGGTCAGGGGTTCGCTTAGGGCTTGGCTTATGTATTTAGACGTGGCCTTACCACTTCTCTTGCTCCTCACCTTGATATCTTCGTAATATAGCATTTGTTCAAGCCCATCGTTGCATTTGTTCAAGCTTCGGTTTAGAGGCATTTGTTCGAGCCGTGAGGCATTTGTTTAAGCCGTCACAAACCCAAAAAACAAAAAGCTTAAAAACGGCAAAAAAAACTAAGAAGGGACTAACTGAATAGTATAAACCGTGGTTATAGTCTAAAAAGGTTTAAAGAGCTTTTTAGGAATTACGCACAAAGTTTACAGAAGCCCCATTACTACGGTATTTTAACCCGAAGTAACTATTAATGGTAATTACCGATATATTAAATTTTATTTTCGTTAGTATCCTCCTATAATTTAATAGGGATTTGGATATTATTTAATTTTACTAAAGACTAATAGCATTCTACAGTAGAAAATTCTAAGGGCTTAAAATTAAATATTATATCTATAATAAAGAACTACTAGCTATAATCGACTACTTTAAATAATAATAATATTACCTTAAATACGTAAGCTATACCACTTATATACTTTTAAATTATTATAATTTATACTACTTTATAACTATAAAGGAGTTTACACCTTAATAAACTAGATGGGTAAAGGAATTTATATAATTTAATTTTAAAATTAAATATAAGCTAAGGGAAAATAATCCTATTAATAGACCTTTAAAATAATTAAATTATATTAAAGGTTTTAAAATGGGAAATAAAAAATAAATAATTAACATTTTACTCCCTATGTTATAAAATAAGTTTTGGGTATAGGCTATTTAAACACTTATAGTTTTATATACTAAGTCTTAGGCAATATAAACCCTATTGGTTTTTTTTAGTACTCTAGCTAGTACCCAAACTGCTATTAATAAGGGTCTAAATATACCTAGATAGGACGTCCCTAATATAAATTTGGAACTTAGTAATGCATCACCCCTAATTATTAAGCTATTTTTTTTTTAAATTAATAGTGAAACCATAAAGCAATCGGAACTTAGAGCCCTATAACGACTAAAAAAATTTAATTTTATAGTGGCCTTCCTAACATATACGTATTAAGTAGTTATAAAATCTATAATACTATCTAGTTTTATACTTAGAGTAGTATAAAACGAAATAGCTTTTACCTAAAAACTATTTAAAAGGTTAACGGATCTTATCCGTAAAATATAATATCGGGACGCTGCTTATATTATCTTTAATATAAAAATATGCCAAAAATATAATGGAAAGAAAGCTAAAAAATATTAACTTTAGGAACTGGACCTAATAGGCCTACTATATAAAAAAGGTAAAATTTAAATACTATAAAAAGTAAATCTACAATAGAAAATACTTATAAAAAATTATAATAATCCTTTAGGCGGCCACTATGGTTTAGCTAAAATAATTGAATTACTTTTATATAAATATTACTAGCTAAAGCTTAAACAAAAAGTAAAAAAGTATATTAACTATTATAAGAAGTATTAAGTATATAAAATCCGTAAATATAAGCTATAGGGTTTATTTAAATTAGTTTCTCCCGCTAATAAACTATGGTAATATTACGCTATAGATTTTATTGCGGATTTTCTACTATTTAAAGATAAGCAAAGACGAACATATAATTTAATCCTTATATTTATTAATAGGGTTTTAAAATATATCTAATACCTTTCTATTAATAAGATAATTAATACACAAATACTTACTAACCTGATTAAGGAGAAATACTTTTTTTAAAAATAAACTAGCCACACTCTATTATTATTAATAGGGGTAGTACTTTTATAAGCTAATACTAGTTAAATCTATACTTTTATTTAAAAATAGACTACCGTTATAATATGGCGTTTTATTTATAGACGGATAATTAAATAGAGCACTAAAACCAAAAACTAAAGTTTTATTTATATATATATTTAAACTACTAACAAAACAATTAATATAAACTACTTCTATACATGGAGTATGTTTATAATTTAAAGTAATATTTATTATATTAGTACGCACTAATTTAGATTACCTATAGCATTTAACCCTTTAGATTTAATAGTGTACTTAATAATTACTAATTAAAGCTGTATAATTAGTTATAAAACCCCGCCGGAAAATCTAAAGAAATCCACTAAAAAGTATAAAAATATTTTAAAATATAAGAGGAGTAATAAAAGCTTACGAAATAAAGCCTATAAAATATTTAAAAGTAATAAAGACTTTAGTATAACTATAAACACCAGGATAAGCATTTTAAAAATAGGTAATAAAATCCTATTATATTTAACAAATATTAAAATATATTGATTATTAAAGAAGCTTAATGCTAAATACCTAGGCCCCTTTTAAATAAATGAATGGATTAGTAAGCTAGCCTACCGTCTTAAGCTACCCCTATTTATAGTTTAAATATATTTAGTATTTTATATAAATTTACTAAAGCTATAATATAAATAACTACTGGAAAAGAATTTCCATCTAGGCCCAATTAAACACCCCAAAGTGGTAGATAAGCGGTATAAGGTTAAAACTATACTATGCTATAAATTTGTAAAGAATAAGCTTTAGTATAAAGTTAAATAGCTAAGCTGGCTTGTTAAAGACTTTATATAAAAACTAGCAGATTACCTTAATAATTGCGAATAATTACTAAAAGAATATTAGGACTAAAGTCTATAATTAGTAAACCGCAAAAAGCGTTTTAATACTATAGTATTATTATAACTTATAAAAAAAGCTCGTGGTAGGCTTGTCACGAATACCCGTACTACGGCTCCTAAGTGTTTAATAAATTGGGCTAGGTATATAGGTAAAATAACAAGACAAGTCCTTCGTCATTACTTATGGAGTATTTACCTAACAGATTAACTCCAGTTATATTTTAAAATCACTATAAAGAGAGAAGCTATCTAAGGTAAGGACCGGTAGTGCTTAAATATATATCCTAACTCCTATGGAATCTTCTTTACTATATTAGTCTGTTAATCTATTAATCTATTATAGATCTATAGATTTACGGATCCGCAGATCTTATTTATGATCTTATTATATAGTCTTACTTACCAACCCTTATTATATAATTTAATAGGTTCTAGCGCGGCTTATACCACGTCTACTAATTCCTTAAGCTCCGCTCTTAGTAGCCGTGATACTTGTATAATAAGCTCGTCCGTAACACTCGCCCCCTCCTCTTTATCTTCATCCTCAAAAATACCCTATATCTTTAAGTCGTCTTCTAGAAGTATAGTGCTCTTTTAATTAATTTGTCCTATAGTTATTAAATAACTTATTATGCCTCTTATTAAGCTCTTGTCCACTGAGCGTCATTCTCGTGTAATTACTCGTATTCTATCGCTTAGTGTAGTTATGCTGTCGTGTTCTTAATGCGTTAAAAAGAAATTAATATATATCGCGATCGCGGCTCCATCCGGTCGCCAACCTTTTTTTTATGCCAAATACACAAAATTAAACATGCGTTTATTTTATAATATTTATTCTATTTCTAACGTTAAGTATAAATATACTTATTGTATAAGTTTATAAAGTTATCTACTTCCTTACATAATTTATTGTAGGGTTTTATATTTATTCTACTACTGCAAAGCTTAATAATAAGTTATTAAATACTCTTACTAAACATTATTATCTAGTTAAAGAATTAGAGAACGCGTTCTTAAAAGTTCACTGTCTTTAAAAAGTCCGTGAGAAAGTTTGCTTAAAAAAGTATTATTGTAACAGGCGCTCCTAAAAGGTACATATCAAATAAGATAGGTAAAGATTTTACTAATGTTCCACTAATGTCCCAGAGGAGATATGGTTAGACAGACAAGGGGTAAAGGGTTTTACTAGTGTCTTAGAAGGATTATATAGGGAGCTGGTTCTCCTCTGGAGAAGAACTAGCGATTAGTCTTTGAATAGAAGAGTTTAGAAAGCATTTGTCCTTTAATACGTGAGGCTTATTCTACCTTTAACTTACCTTCTACTTACCTAAGACTCTTATTCTACGCTGTTAATTAGATAATTATACATTCCAGTTAGACTGGCCTCTTACAATTCTAATTGCTTATAATCCTTTACGGAAGGAACGTACGGCTATTAATTAATAATGACGGGCCATACCTCCTTACCCCCTAAAATAACGCCCTTACTATAAGAGGCTGACAGAGTCTCCCTAGAGGAGCGCATCCCCTCTACTTATAAAGGAGCAGACTAGGAAGCCACGGCTGGTCTGTTTAACCTTCTAAAACCCTTAGGAATGATTACTACTAGGGAGTTATTAGAGCGGTTGCTACGCGAGACCCTATAAAAGATAAAGGAGTTAGAGATATAATTAAGATAAGTATATTAAGACTACTAAGGACAATTATAAGAATAATTAGGAGAAGTATAGACATCCTAGACACAAAGCGGACTTAAAGGGGTAACGCCATACTACGCTATAACGTTAGAAAAACCTAAATTCCGTATAAAGGAACCTAATAAGTATAACAGTGATAGTCTCCGGAACTATAATCGTTTTATCCATTAATGCGAAACTAAGTTTTAGCTGGACCCAAAACGTTACTCTAATAAGTATAATTAGACACTAATTACTTCTACCTTCCTATGTGGTACCATTAAGAGTTTATAAACACGCTATAAGAAGAAACTTACCACACCCCTTAAATTTAGCAAACTTAAGTCCTAGTTGGTTAATTAGATCTAAAACCCTACTAATTAAGGGATGGATTATAACCAGTAATACTATAACGCTAAACAGCGAGAAGGCCAGAGTGTAGTCTAGTTTATAAACTACTTGGAAGAACTAGAAGATAATATACCCTACTTGGACCTATAAGATAATACTATATAACTTTACTAGCTACTTGCCAAGTTATAACCTAAGATTTAACAAGCTATATAGGAGAAGGGCGAAATTCCTACCTCCTATGAAAAGCTTATCTCTAAAGCTACTTGGATTAAGAACGCTAAAAGAAACTATCTGGGGAAGCAAAAGGAACGAGACGCCAATAATAAAGAGTATAAAACTAGACCTAGCTTTAACAAAAGGGGCAGATTCTGACCTAACTACTCTGCGGAAGGACAACGTAAGTAGGCTTCGCAACCCTAGAGCAACGCTAGTTAACCCCAGAATAATAATAGATAGAAATTATAGAACTAAGAGTCACACAGCTATTATCACTGCGGCAAGAAAGGCTATATATAGCGCTTCTGCCGGTAAAAGAAGCAAGAGGATGCTTAATTAGGAAAAGAGAGAGCCTAGTAGATCTTTACTCCCTTATACTAGGCCAGTAAGAGAAGGAGGGAGTAAGCTACCGTATAGTCATTCCTATCTCTATTTAAGTTAATAACAAATAGGTAATATAAGACTGCCTTATAGACAGTGGCGCGACTATAGGGTTTATTTCTTAATTACTAGTAAAAGAATTGGATTTGGACCTTAGTGGCTTATAGGTATGCACTGTTTAAAGTATTAGAGGCTACTAGATTCCGTACTATAGGGAACAAACTTTTTCTATAGCTAGCTAGGACCGCGATGGTCTATAAGACACGTAGGAGATACGCTTCTACGCTATAGAAATTAAGGGGTATAACCTTGTTTTAGGATACCTATGGCTTCGCTAAGTCAATCTAGACATTAATTGGCCTTCTACCTTATATTAACACCAGAAGTCTTAACCGCGTATTATAGTTAAAGATTAAGAGACTTTTTTAAGCTATGTGCAAGAAGAAGGGTAGGTATATGCTATATATGCTACTCTTAACCCTAAGAGTAGGGACGCAGAGTATTTATTTTTAGATGTCTAGCTATACGCAGTTAAGGAACTAGAGATTCTATAGGAATATGCGGACCTAAAGGATATTGCTGATAAGGAAGCTGCGTACACCTTGCTTGACCCTATATTAGTAGAGTATAAAATAGACATAGGAGATAAGGAACCTTCTTTTAGACTACTATATAACCTATTAGAAAACGAGCTGGCAGTATTGCGTTAGTATATAGTAGATAATCTTTAGAGAGGATGGATTCGGCCTTCTATAAGCTAGGCAGGGGCACTAATTATATTTATACCTAAGAAGGACAAGACCCTTTGCCTCTATATTAACTATTAGGCGCTAAACAAGATTACTATAAAAAATTACTACCCACTACCCTTAATAGGGGAGCTTATTAATAGGCTGTTAGGCGTAAAAATATTTACAAAATTGGACCTAAAAGATGTATACTATTAAATCCATATTAAAGCTGGCGATAAGTAGAAAACGGCGTTCCAAATATAGTATAGCCACTTTAAGTACCTAGTAATGCTATTCGGGCTTACTAACGCACCAGTAATATTTTAGGCCTGTTAGATACAATATATATAGTCTACCTTAATAATATTATAGTCTACTCTAATAACTACGAAGCATATACGCACCATATGCAAATAGTACTAGAAAGACTACGGAAATGTAAGCTCTATATAAATCTGAAAAAATACTTATTCTATATTACTAGCATTAATTTTCTAAGCTTTATCGTTAGCGTTAATAGAGTATTAATAGAGAAAAGCCGGGTAGACGCTATTAGGGAATAGCTATACCCCATAACATTTAGGGAAGTATAGGTTTTTATAGGCATGGCGAACTTCTACTAAAGGTTTATTATTTATTACTTGCGAGTAATACTCCTAATTACCAATCTACTAAAGGGATTTAAGAATAGCAAGAAGTTAGGACCCTTTATATTTAGGAAAGCTACTAAGCAGGCTATAGGCTAGTTAAAGGATTTATTTATATCAGCGCCTATCCTAATACACTTCTGCTAGGAGCTATATATATACCTTAAAACAGATACATCTGGCTTCGCCCTAGAGGCAATTATATCTTAATTAAAAGACGGAGAATATCATCCTATAGCGTTTTAGTTAAGGAAAATAACCTCTATAGAGTAGCGTTATATAATACACAACTAGGAGCTACTCGTAATAGTTATAGTAATAAAGTACTGGCAACATTATTATATAGGAAGCAATTATCCTATTAAAGTCCTTATATACCACAACAACCTAGAATACTTTATAACTATAAAGGTGTTAAGTAGTTAATAAGCTAGATAGGTAGAGGCACTATTATAGTATAACTTTAAAATTATATACCGCCTAGGAAAGATAAATCCCGCTAATAGGTTGTTAAGATATCTAGATTATAAGACTAGGAGAATCTAGGATAGTATAGGGGAAATAATTCCTATATTGTAAAATTTGCTTAAGAAGAAAGAAGAGTCTTTCCCTAGAATTACAGAATTCCGTAGTAGGGTAGAGGTCCCAGCAATACAGCTGCGAAGCACTATAATAATAGAGCCGTAGGATATAGTTATGGACTAGGTTATAGATTAAGCAGATATTATAAAGTTGGCGTACCCCAGAATTAGTAAAAATTCTATGGGATATGCTAGAGGTGTTGCGGCACCTTTAACTTAACGGCATATTAGCTACAAGTTTCTAGATTTAAAGGGAATAGGCAAGATACCTATCTATAGCATAGCACACTGCACAACGGTAGGAGAATCTGCTAGCACTAATAGTTTAAAATGTCTTATGCTATACCTAAAGTCTGTAATAGCGGCAGGCAAAACGGAAATAACTAATCTATATAAAACCTTTCCAGATCTTCTTTAAGCGCAATAGAGGGATGCCTTCGTCGCCAGGGAGAGGTGGAAAGATATAGTAGAGACTAACTTGGCCGGAGTTACTAAAAAGCTATAGTAGCAAGACTAAAAGGGTCTATTGCGCTTTAAGGGTGCTGTATATATCCTAAAGGACCAAGCGGTTTAAAATAAAATTCTAAAAGTCTTCTATAATAACCCTCTTAGGGGTTACTACGGTGCTAATAGAACCCTTAAGGCCGTTTAAAGGAAATACTTTTAGAATAGAATGTCTAAAGAAGTTAAGGACTATGTATTAAGATATAATATGTGCTAAAGGGTATAGATATCCAGGCATTACCCCTATAGTAAGTTATTAGTGCTTCCTATTCTATAAGGACTAATGTTAAAATTAACAATAGATTTTATAATAGGCTTACCCCCTGCTAAAATAAGAACAAAAAAGGTTGCTAACGCTATTCTAGTAATCATTAATAGATATATAAAGTTTTTAGGGTATTTTGCTGTTATAATAATAATTATAGTAGCGGAACTAGCAGACCTATTTTTAGAGCGGTGGCTCTTATTTAGCACGCTAAGGGGAATTATGTCCAATAGAGGTACCGTATTTAATAGCACATTTTAGTCTTTATTCTATCTTTTATTAAAAATATAGCGAAAGATGAGTACTGCCTTTTACCTGTAAATAGATAGGCAAATAGAGCGTCTAAATACGTTATTAAAACACTACCTCCGCTACTATATCAATTATTAACAGGATAATTGGCCATTGTGGTTAGCTCTAGCGTAACACGTGTATAATATAAGCATCTATAGCAGTATAAAAATGACCCCTTATAAAGCACTGTTTGGGATAAAAGTAAATAACCCCTAGAATATTAAGGACATTGTTCCTAAAAGAGAGGCACTAGCAGTATCTAAAAGAATTAAGCAAATAAGAATTTGTAGAGAAGAACTTAAAAAGTACTTGCTAGACGCCTAGGCTATACAAAAAAGGTACTATAATAAGGGATATATACCTAAAGGATTTAAAATAGGAGACGAAGTCTTACTGTTTATAAAAAATATCCAGATAAAACGTATTAAGAAGAAGCTGGACTATAGGTAGCTTAGATCCTTTAAGATAGTTAAAAAAAACTAAAGGAAATTAAGCCTATAAATTGGAATTGCCGAAATTATATCTAATATATCCTATATTTTATATTTCCTTATTAGAGTTATACCAGAGAAAAGACGGTGTAGATCTACCCCTACCTAGCGAAATTAATAGGGAACTAGAATAGAATATAGAAGATATTCTAGACTAAAGATGGCGTTAGAAGAAACGCGAATTTTTAGTTCATTAGGAAGGATACTCCTAGGCGTATAATAGTTAGGAACCTAAGGAGTACCTTTAGCTAGAATATAATATGGCAATTAAAACTTTCCTAAAGACTATAAATTAGGATTTAGTAACGGTTCTGGATATGCCATAAATAAGATAACAGGGAAGACCCTATAAATTAAAACTATAAAGTTAAGCACAAGTATTAGAAACGGGAACGTTTCGCCATTATAATAAGGATCCTAGAATTCTATAAGAGAAAGCTATAGGGATCTACATAAGAACTATTAGGGATGCTGTCTAAAGAAGACGCTATTTGGGAATAAGCAGTAGTACTAGAAGAAGGGGCCTTAGGGATTTAGAAGGGTTCTTTAGGGATAAAAGGAGAGTATCTGGTCTAACACTGGAGATACGCGGTAGAGTTAATAATATAAAGAGGACTAAAAAGACATAGAGTAAAGACTTAGAAATTTTAAGAAATTGTAAAGTACCTATAAGAACACTACCCGTTTATTATATACAGAGATTATAGTGGTATGCTGCTTTTATATAGACTGTTACTAAAAATAAGAATAAAGGCATCCCTAAAGTATAAAGTTAATTCCTAGTACTAGGGCATCCTAAAGGCACTAGAGAGGCACTATATAAAGCTATCCTATAAAAAGGAAGAAAGAACAAAATAATAACTTAAATACTAAAAGTAGTAATAGGAGCCTCCTTCTCTATCTTAATATTATTACTAGTAGTATTATTAGCACTCCTATCCCCGGAAGCATTAGCATTCTTACTAATATTCTTCTTAGAGCGGTAAGAACTAGACGGACTACTATAACTAGGGGACTAGCGGAAAGAACGTTTATCTTTATTACTATCCTTAGTATTATCCCTAGACTCCAAATCGGCATCCAGGCTAGGATTAGAAAGTTAATAACTAAGGAGTTAGTATAGTTCCTAAATATATTACTAAAGAGACTTACCTAGCTAGAAAGGCCCGCGCAAGAGTACGAATATTATTATTTATAAGAATTAACTACTTATACATGCGCTCCTAGACACTATGTGTCCGAGATTACTACGTCTCTATAGTAGTAGAAACCCTTATTAAATTAAAAAGGCTGCGAGTAATAGAAGACACCTTCTATCCCTATCTTTTACGATTCTAATACAGACGGAAATCCCTAATAGCGCGTTAGAGCTAGTAAGCCTTACATGCGTAAACAGCGGGGATTTAATATAGTTAGAAAAGTCTAGAATAGGATAAAATGGGAAATACTAGAATATAGGTTTTTTTCTGGCTGCGATAGTGGGAATACTTAGATCTGTTCTTACTAGAGCGTAGTATCTTATAGGCGTGGGACAGGTCTAATATAAGCGCGTAAACGCAATAACGGTAGCACTTTAGAGAAACCACTATAGGAGTAATAAAAGTGGTCTATAGTACCAATAGAGTAGGGATAACGCTGCCGCTAGTCTAGAAACGCGTAGTACGATTACAGGCTATTGTGAGAGAATATTATAGGAAGTTAGTATTATTAAAGAGATAAAATAGGGATCCTATTACCTATAGACGCGTTATAAGAAGAGAATAGAGCAGTAGTGGAAAGAATAGCTGGAGATATAGAAGCTAAAAGCTAAGATATAATGAAAAACGGTCTACTAAAAGGCAAGACGAATAGTATTATTAATAGAAAGACGCATAAGAGACGACAGCTTATAAACTAGAAGAAATTAATATTAAGACGTCATTATTAGGACCTATTTTAGGTAAATAGGGATAGTAGCTAGTTAACGCGTTATATAGGATAACCTCTAGATTAGCTTATAACAAATTCTTATAATAAGGAAGGTAAATCCTATTTAATTTTTATTATTATTATTAAGGTTCTATTATAAAGGCACCGTAAAGAGCTATAGTAGAAGAAGAGCGGAGGAATAGAAGATAAAGTGAGGTTCTACGCTAGTAAAGAACCAGTAATAAGCCGTATTATAGAGTACCTTTTTACTAGAGAACTTCCCTAGTAGTTTTAGTTGGAACTCTATAAGAGTTTATTAAGAGGCAAAGTCTTAGAGGACTAAAACCCTTAAAGGGGAGGTAATTATAACAGGCGCTCCTAAAAGGTATATATTAGATAAAACAGATAAAGGTTTTACTAATATCCTACTAATATCCCAGAGGAGATATAGTTAGACAGATAAGGGGTAAAGGGTTTTACTAGTATCTTAAAAGGATTATATAGGGAGCTGGTTCTCCTCTGGAGAAGAACTAGCAATTAGTCTTTAAATAGAAGAGTTTAGAAAGCATTTGTTCTTTAATACGTAAAGCTTATTCTATCTTTAACTTACCTTCTACTTACCTAAAACTCTTATTCTACGCTATTAATTAGATAATTATACGTTCTGGTTAAACTGGCCTCTTACAATTATTTAGTTAAATAGGGTTTTTATAAATTTAAGCAGGAAGAGGCTAAAATAGGTTCTAAGTAAATAGAAAAGGAAATAGCTCTCTATAGCTAAGTAGTAGAGTCTCGCTCATTACCTTTAGTTAATTTATTTTTTAACCTCTTTTTCTCCCTACTACCTAATCCAATTTCCTTTAATATATTTATATCTTTTTTTTAGCGTTTTTTAGGTTACTCTTAGGTTCCTATATAGCTTCTTTATAGCCTTTTTATAATACCTTATACCAAATGCCGTCTATATATTTTTTGTGGTTAATAATTTTTTTTTAACTAGCTATTTATCCTCTTTTTATTCTCTATAACGTGGCATATAGGGTTTTGCACAAGTACTAAGTTTTGCTTAAGCTAGTAGACCGCCTTCCTAATATAGATAGAACACCAAAATACTACCAAAATGCCTTAGAAGTAGCCGTTGGGTCGTGCATAACCCAATAGCGTGCACGGCTACTTCTAAGGTATTTCGGCAGTATTTTGGTATTCCATCTATATCAGGAAGGCGGTCTACTAGCTTAAGCAAAACTTAGGGCTTATATAAAACCCCGTGTGCCATATTATATTTTTTTTTTATAAACTTGTCATGGGACACCTCCGTGACACCTTACACACGTCCACCTGTTTCCACCGACGCAGCAAGAAGAGACTGACCGCGAGACGGCAATCTGCCGGCAATCTACGGCAATCTAATGCCAATCTGCCGCATTCTGCCATATTCTGCCAAGTCCAACGAATCCTGCCAAGTTCTGCCAGGACTACTCCTTGAATCCTATCCTACTCTATGCACATGTTGACCAAGCAATAAAACTAACAATATATACCCTTTCTCCCCGTTTCCTTACCTTCTCTCCTTACGCAACGTCTTAACTTTATCACGCAGTTTATATACATAGCTTAATAATATCTACTTTGCTATATATTACCATCGCTTGTACTCGCTCTATAACACTATATTGCGTTAACCTTATATACTACCCTCCAAAATGCAGAACAACCCTAAAGCCCCTATAATAGCCGCCGGTATTATGTCCGCACTCCAAGAACAATTAGCAGAGATATAGAAGTCCTTTATAGACGCCCTCGTACAGAACTAAGCCACTTTAACTTAATAACAAGCTAAATAAGAGGCACGACACCTGCAAATAATTAAGGACCTTTAAGAAGAAGTTCGCACCCTTAGGATGCCTATACTAGGGCCCTAAGACCAAACGCCTTCTCTAGAGACGAACACGCGGGATAAGAGTCCTAAACCTATAGTAACTATTCATCCTAAACTAACTACTGCACCGTAACAATCCAAACGACTACTAGACCCTCCGATATTTACTAGTAAATAATAAGAACTCCAATTATTTCTAAGCCAGCTTAAAAATAAGCTAACTAGTAATACTAACTGCTACCTAACTAAAGCTAACCAACTCTACTACGCCCTAAGTTGACTAGGAGGAGACGCAGCTAACCTTATTAAACCCCTTTAACCGAACTTAGTATAAAGTCTAGTTATACTACTTAAAGCTACATACAGTGACCTAAACCGTTAAGCTACTACTTAGAAAAAGATAAACTATATAACTTAAGAAACAAAAAGTTTCCTAGTATACTTCTCTAAATTTAACTATTACGCAAAGGAAATAGGCTGGAATGACTCTATACTGGTTAACAGCCTTATTAAGTCCCTAAGCCCTAAACTAAAAACCTCCCTAATAGGTGTAGACCTACTAGGAGCTCTTAACGCCTGCGTAAATATTATTAATAAACGGTATAATAATATACTACGCCTAACACCGAAGTCTACTCCTTAATATAATATAACAGCCCTATAAACATCTACTAAGTTATTATCTTAGCCTAAGCACCCTAACGCTATGGATATTAATATAGGGACCCTAGGATATGCTCCACTAGGGTCCCCTAAATAAGAACAATATATTAAGCTAGGCCTTTGCTTTAAATGCGGAAGCAAGGAACATATTTTAAGATACTGCTCTATCCCTATGCCCTAACACGACTTATAAACGGCCAACACTAATAACTATTTACTATATTAATCCTCTAGTTACCGTCCCTAATCTTTACCTAGCTCTAGCCCCGTGTTTAGTAAGCACTACTTACGAGGACGAAGTTATAATTGATGTTCTATAGGAACCCCTTCCTGCTCACCACTAAAAGGCATATTTTAGAGTTAAGTCGCTCTCTAGGATAGCTATATCACAGAATCTCGTTAAATGTATTAGATATTGCAAAACCTGACTCTTGGGATCGTAGTATAACCGTTAACTGCCATCTTTAGTAGAAAGGTTAATAGGCTAATACTCAAGTCCTAATTAACATAGGAGCTAGCGGCATAGGATTTATTAATAAGATCTTTATATAAGACAATAGATTTACCTTAACACCCCTTAACCGGCATATTAACGTATTTAGATTTAATGGCAAACGCACTATCTTAGGCTGTATTACTTATGTAGCGGCCCTAAGACTCTAATACCTAAACCACAAAGAATTAATTAAGCTCTTTATAACTACCCTAGGTCACCTAGTAATCCTCAGACAACCCTGGATAAAGCTATATAAGGTAACCATTAATTGGGACAACCTTAAGCTTCTATTTACTGCCTCCCACTGCAAGTAGAAGTGCCTTATGACTTGCTGCTTAGACCCTAAACCGAAATCTAGAAAATCTATTAAGATCCACTAGTCTAAAATTTCTACTAACGTCCACCCTACACCTAAAAAGTCCACCTGATTCTACCTACTAGAGAATTCCACTAAATTCCACTAATATAAGACTTCTACCGACAACTACTAAGAACCCGAAAATAATATATAACTATATAAACCGACTCTAACTGCTGCACCTAGAACCAAGCAGAAGCTTAAGCTTAATATATAAAAGTACTAGAAGAACTAGTATTCTACTATAAAAAGGATACTTAAAGAACCTAAACCTAAATTTAATACTAACTCTATAACTAATACTAAACCTAAACCCGAATAAGAAACTATATAAGAAACTAAGGACAATTTAAGCTTGCTTAACACCTTAGATATCTATATAATTAGAGCTACTCCGCTAGTATAACTCGCCAGGAAACCAGAATATATGATTTTCGCTATTATAATAGCCGATATTAAGAAGGCCTTAGCACTAAAGAAGCATACTAACCCCGTCACGAAGGTACTAGTAGAGTACTATAATTATTTAGATGTATTCTTATAAAAGGAAGCCAATAAGCTACCGGAACGCCGTCCATATAATTATAAGATTGTAGTTAAAGAAGGAAAACATCCTAGATTTGGACCCTTATATAGAATATCCTAAAATGAACTCTAAGTACTATGGAAGTACTTAGACGAATATCTGGATAAGGGTTTTATTAGAGCAAGTTTATTACCCATAGCCGTACCAGTAATCTTTGTTAAGAAACCTGGCGGCGGTCTACGCTTCTATATAGACTACTAAGCCCTTAACGCTATCACTGTTAAGAACTAATACCCAATCCTATTAATCTAAGAGACACTAAACCAATTAAATAAGGCTCGCTTCTATACAAAGCTTAATATTATCCACGCATTTAACCGCCTCCGTATCACAAAAGGAGACAAATGGCTTACTGCATTTTGTACTTAATACGGATTATTTGAATACTTAGTAATGCTATTTAGCCTCGCAAATACCCCAAGTTTATTCTAATACTTTGTAAATAATACCCTACGCCTATACCTAGACGTCTTTTGTACTGCTTATATTAATAACATTTTGATATACAGTAATAATCTGGCTAAATACTGAAAACATGTTAAACTAATCCTGCAAGCCTTGCGCGGAGCTGGTCTATAATTAGATATAGATAAATACAAGTTCCATAAAACGGAAGTCCTATACCTTAGACTTATTATTTCTATAGATAGCATATAAATAGACCCCAAGAAGGTTAAAGTAATTATAAACTAGTAAGAACCTAAGAACGTTAAGAACGTAAGGGCCTTTATAGGCTTCGCCAACTTCTACTAATAGTTTATTGATAACTTCTCCGCCTTGGTTTTACCCCTTATAGCCTTAACCTAAAAGGACAAAGCCTTTATCTTTAATAAGGAATATAAGAAGGCCTTTACTTATCTAAAGGTTATATTTACCACTGCACCTATGCTTTAACACTTCAACCCAGACTAAATAAGTGTTGTAGAAGCTAACTCATCTAATTACGTTACTAGAGGCATTCTATCTTAATATAATAAGGAAGGAGTATTGCACCCCATAGTATACTTCTTAAAACGACTAAGCCTAGCTAAATGCAATTATAAGATCTATAATAAGGAATTGCTGGTAATTATTAGATGCTTTAAGCAATGGCGACTAGAACTAGAAGGAACTGGATTCCTAATTAAAGTTCTTAGTAACCATAAGAACCTACAGTACTTTACAACCATAAAATAGCTAAGCTACTATTAAGCCCGCTAGTTAGAATATCTATCCTAATTCTAATTCTTAATTACGTACCACCTAGGCGTTTAAGGCTAGAAGCCTAATACCCTAACCTAACATTTACAGGACGCACCAGCTTAAGAAGAAGCGCGCTTTTACTATAATTAGACTCTGCTCCGCCCTAAGCTATTTAATCCCCCTATTAAAGATCTTACGGTATACGCCCTTAAAATGACCAATCGAACTATTAAACAGATTATAGTTAACAAATATCCAAATAATAAATTTATCTAAGAGACGCTCAAGCTAATTTAAGACGGCGTTAGACGCTCTAAAAAGGTTTTTCTAAGTGAATGTAAAGTCTGCGGAAATCACTTATATTATTAAAACCGCCTAGTTGTCCCTAATTATAATAAACTTAAGCTCAAGCTTCTTAAACACGTATATAACCTACCAGTAGCCGGCCACCCAGGCTAAGGAAAAACCCTAGAACTACTCTAATAAGAATACTACTAGCCGAACATATATAATATAATATAAAGGTACGTCTCTAGCTACTATACCTGCTGACGAGCCAAAGCTTTGTATAAGACGTATAACGGCTTTCTAAAGCCACTGCCTGTTCTAGACCAAAGATAGAAGGATATCTTAATTAACTTCGTTGTTAATCTCCCCATAAGTAAAGGATGCACAAATATTATAGTAGTTATAGATTAACTATCTAAGATAAGACACTTAATCGCCTACCCTAATATATTAACACCTACCGTTGCCCAACTATTCCTGGATTACGTATAGAAACTCCATAGACTCCCTAAAACAATTATCTCTAATAGAGGCCACTAGTTTATTTTAGTGTTTTAGAAAGAACTAACTACCCAACTCTATATTAAAGTACTATTATCTATAGCATATTACCCGGAAATGGATGGTTAAACGGAACGTGCAAATGCTATAATGGAACAGTATATTCGGATATACACATTGTATTTGCAGGACGACTAGATAGACTGGCTTACATTTACTAAATTTACTACAAATAACTCCGTCTTAGAAACTATAAAGGTCTCCCCATTCCTGGCTAATTACGGCCAGCACCCGCGAATGGGGTTTGAACCCTTTAGTAATGTTTCTCGCCCAGCTTATTAGGCCTTATAAGTTGCAGAAGCAAACAAATTCGTAAAGAAGATGGAAGAACTATAAGAGTTCCTTATTAATAAAATAACATAGGCCCAGTCTGTCTATAAAGCCGTAGTAAATAAGAACTAAACCCTAGCACTAGCTTACTAAATTAGTAACTTTGTCTGGCTAGACGCAAGAAATCTAAATACAAAATAACTTACTAAGAAACTTAACTGGAAGAACGCCGGCCCTTATAAGGTTAGAAAAGTTGTTTCTCCTTATACCTACTAACTAAAGCTCCCTAATATGGTTAAAATCCACCCTATATTCTATACGTTAGTCCTCTATCTTGCCGCCCTTATATTAGACGCCCTACCTGGATAGATCCAAGACCCTCCCCCACTAGTTAAAGTGGATAGTGAGGATAAGTACCTTGTTAAAAGAGTTGATAATATTAAGTACGACAAACGGAAACGCAAATATATATACCTTATGAAATGGAGAGGCTTTATTAAGCCCTTATAGGAACCTATTGACTCTATAGGACTTACATAAGCCGTAGAAGACTTTTATGAACTCTACCTAGAACTACCACAGCCCTATCTCGCAGAAGCTTGAGTTTAAAGGGGGGGTACTGTTATGGGACACCTCCGTAACACCTTATACACGTCTACCTGTTTCTACTAACGCAGTAAGAAGAGACTGACCGCGAGATAGCAATCTGCTGGCAATCTACGGCAATCTAATGGCAATCTGCCGTATTCTGCTATATTCTGCTAAGTCTAACGAATCCTGCCAAGTTCTGCCAGGACCGCTCCTTGAATCCTATCCTGCTCCGTGCACGTGTCGACTAAGCAACGAAACTAACGATATATACCCTTTTTCCCCGTTTCCTTACCTTCTCTCCTTACGCAACGTCTTGACTTTATTACGCAGTTTATGTACATAGCTTAATAATATCTACTTTGCTATATATTACCATCGCTTGTGCTCGCTCCGTGATAAAACTAGTAATTCTAAATTTCCATATACTAGTTTAAGTATAGTAATATACTATACTAAATAAATCTTTATTTTGTCTAATAGGTTTAATTTATATATAATATTTAAAAAATTTTTTAATCCTAAATAATCTTAATTTAACATAATCTAGCTTTTTACTTAGTGTCGGTATATATTCGTTCCATATATTACGTATATAAGCACGTAATCTACGCGAGACGCGTATATATATTATTAAGACGTGTAGATAGAACAAGGAAGAATCCACCAACAATACCGCATAGTACATATTATTACGATATATGTATTCTGCATATTATTAATGCATACCAACACTAATTAGTGAGCGTGCACAGATTAGGAAACACATAGATAGCTTAAAAGACAGTTATACTGTCCACCTTACAGCAGATTAGAAGATAGTTATACTTATCCACCTTTTATATTAGCCTATTTCAGTTAAAGAGAAGAAGAGAAACTACCTAGGAGTACTTATTTAGTATCCACAACGACTTCTAGACATCTCGTTCTATCTATTTTAAAAGAATTACTGCGCAGAACACCTTACCCTACTTAAACAACTCAAACCGCCCCCTAAACCGCCTCCTTAACCGCCTCCTCAACCGCCTCCTCAACTGCCTCCTTAACCGCCTCCTTAACCGCCTCCTCAACCACCTCCTTAACCGCCTCCTTAACCGCCTCCTTAACCGCCTCCTTAACCGCCTCCTTAACCGTTCCCCTACCTTTACCCTATAAACACCCTCACCTTTACCCCATTTACCTAAATAATATATAAAATACAAAATGTTAGGAACAGAGATAGACTGGGAGGAAGAAGCAGCTAAATAGGAAGATAGAATTAACCTAACAGAAGTCACCAAGGACGAGCTAACCAACTACATACAACATAAGATATACGTATATACGGAGATACATAACCAGTACCAGTTAGACTTAACACTCTAGAAATCGTTCCAGGGACATTTTAAGGACTTTACGGTTAATACCTTTACAAAAATCCCCTTACACTAGCTTTAACAACTACGCGACTGTCTAAATAGCAGAGGAGTATGGGTTAACACTAACCATAAACAAGGCAAATTACTTCCTTAGTCCTTATACAATATAGCACAAGAAGAGGACCAAACGGAATAGACTAGAGAAGAGATAAACGCACTTAAGAAAAAGTTTAACACTAAGATTAAGTTAAGAAGTATTAACTATTATAATATACACAAAACCCTAGAGGAGCAATAAGTAAAACGTTCCTTAGTGCCTATACCTTCTACTACACCTTAAACTATAACTACCTCTACCCCCACACCATCTGCCACGCCTCAACCTGCAATAACAATATAGCAACTCTATGTACAACCTATAGACGAGGAGAGCCGCCCTATCACTACAACCGGCTATAGAAAGGAAATTGCAAATACAGCCAAGATATACACGGAGGAGCAGAAATACGGTAGCATAAATAAAAGCCTTAACTATAAATTAATAATATTCTACAATATCTATAATTAAGCGGACGTACCCCAAGAAGCTTACCTTAAGGCATTCCCTACCATGTTAAAAGGACTAGCTCTAGACTACTTCTATACAAACCAACTATCCCATCTACTATTTGCCAAAGCTTATAAGCACCTTTAGAATTTCTTTAAAGGACTAGGATTTTAACGCAAGAACCTAGACAAGTAGAATACTATTACACTTATAACAGTAATAGCAGAAAATACAGACAAATTTACAAGCAAATGCCTTTAATTGCTAATCTATAGACTTCATTAACTACAGCATAGCCTTAGACCTACCTTACAAACCATAGACTTCCTTTATAACAAAATCGTTACTTCTTGCTAGGAAATACTAGTATGTAGATATATAGTCTCTAACCTACTAGATAACCTTAAAGCCCTTATTAATAAACTTCAATTGTCCATTATAGTATACAAAAAAGAGCATGTGGAGAAGATATAAGCTTTCTTTACAGACCGACAATTCTATAGAAGAGACAACAACTACGACCGTAACAACCATAACAACTGTAGTAACCCCCCATATAACCGCAACTAATAGAAACCATGTTGCTTTGTATGTAACAGGGAAGGATATTACTTATAGAAACATATTAAGGAGGAATAAGAAGAGTCTAAGACTAAGTTTAAGAACAAGTTTAAGGACCGCTTTTAGGAGCGAATAAAGCAATACATTATAGACTACGAAGGCGATGACAATAAGGACAATGATAAGAACAATAAGATCACTAACGTATTTAACGCTCTAGTAATTAACATGGACCCTAACACTCTACTAAACAAGGACAACTAGACTATAGTAATAAGGTTATCTATATTCAATATTAATTAACTATTATTGAATATTGAATATTGAACGTCAATATTCAATATCAATACAAAATCCGTCAATATTTAATATATTGAATATTGAATATTTTATATATATATGGTAGTATCTTACCGTTTTACATAGTTATATACATAAAATTAGGGTATACTATAGGTCGCAGTATAGATAATAGGTAGAAAATAGGCAAAAGACATATAGGGAAGGGAAAAGAGGTAGGGGGAAGGGGGAGCATTATATCTAAATGCCTATACACAGCTGTACACTCCTGTGTACGGACCCTACTTTATCACGTGTTTCAATTTTATATAGAGGCTTGGCTCAATATTCAATATTCAATAAAATGTTCAATATAGGTTGGCGGTTCAATATCAATATCAATACGCCCTCATATTAATATTGAATATAGAATACCTCACTAGACCACAGTATACTACACTTTATATAGTGAAATCGAACTAGACAATGCGACCGCTATAGCTTTAGAACTAGCCAACAGAGCTTATAGCTACGCAGTTATAACTATTAATACTATAATAGATGCATTTACTACTAACACAGACCTATTTGCGTATAATACAACCTTATACTACACCTCCACAAAGTTTATAGGTGTAATAATTGACACTAGAGCCTCCAAACGTTCTATAGTAGGATATAGTTAGTTTCTTATACTTTAGAAGATTAACAAAGTACAGTTAAACAAGTCCACAAAAGGTATAGTTAGTGTATAGTTTGGAATAGGTTCTATATCTTTTATTAGTTCTATTAAGATAGCTACACTAATAGGTATAGTAGAGTTCCACATTGTTAAAGTTAACACCCCTTTCCTGCTTTGCCTAGTGGATATAGATAACTTATAAGTATACTTCAACAACCTAAAGAATATCCTAATAACCCCCTTAAAGACCATACCAGTTATATACTAATTCAGATACCTGTTTCTACTATAGGATACCTTATTGCACATATTTATTACAGAGTCTTTTAACCAAAACCCATGCTATTTAACTGATGTAGAATTACGACGCCTACACCGACGCTTTAGATATCCATTAGTAGAGCGACTTAAAAGAATATTAGACCACACTGGCTATAAAAATGATGCTAATCACAAGACCCTTAAGCATATTACCTACTACTGCTTATACTGTTAAAAGCACGGAAAGTTACCAAGCAGATTCAAATTTACCTTAAAGGACGACATCAATTTCAACTACTATATCATTATTAACATCATATACATCAATAGCAAGCCCGTACTTTATATCATTAATAAAGGCACCCGATTTTAAACAGGTAGATAGCTATAGAATATTAGCGCTAAGTACATATAGGACATATTATAAGTATGCTAAATTAACACATACCTAGGCCCCCTAGATGTAATTACACACAATATAAAAAAGAACTTCATTAGTAGAGAGTTTAAGCAATATATAGTTAACATAGGCACTACTATAAGGAGCGTACTGGTTAAAGCTTATAACTTAATCGGCATAGTAGAGCATTACCACGGCCCCTTGTAATATATATACCATATTATCACTTCCAAGATACCAGGAATTAATAAGGATATAGCACTGCAAATAGCCTTTAAAGTAATTAACAACTCCATAGAACTAGACGGCCTAATATCTACACTATTGGTATTTAGAGCGTACCCCCAAATAACAGAGTCCGATGTACCTTTACCTACAGTAATATAGTATGTGATTGCATTTAAGAAAGCCATAGAGGAAGTGAAGAAGATATAAGCGGAGTACTAGGTCGTAAATGCACTTAACATACATAATAGCCCCAGTACTACCGCAATTCATAATCTACCCCATAACTCTTTAGTACTGGTCTAGAGAAAAAGCAATATAGGACAACCTAGATACTAGGTAGGACTATATAACCTATTAAATATCAAAGAAGAAACGTGTGCTGTTAACCTACCTAGCGGCCCTATAAAGTTCCGCAGCACTACTGTTAAACCGTACTTAATAGACCCTAGAAATATTTAAGTTAAAGACATTTAAGATAACGGCACCTAAGTTAACAATATTTAAGTTAACAAAACTGTCCATATATACAAACCGTCCACAGAAACCGTCTCTATATAGAAACCGTCCCTTACCAAAACCAAAGAAGTACAACTACCTCGCCAAGGAAGAGGAAGACCCCATAAGTATCCCCTTTACATTAATACTACCAACATCACTGTATTCTTGCAAGAGGATAGCAACTATAAGCAGTTTAAAACGTCCCATTAAAAGGAAATTACAGGACTAATTAAAAAGGGCGTATTTAAGATAATTAACCCTTAGGACATACCTGTAGGAGTTAGAGTCTTTAACTTACAATTTATAGATAAGATTAAGAACCCCAGTACCAATAAAGCCTTTAAGAAATTGAGACTCGTTGTCCAAGCGTATAACGATCTCAAAAAGGGTATTATACTAACCTAGTTACCTACTATTTAACAAGTTAGCCAATGCCTTATTCTATACATCGCAGCAATACTACAAGGTAATAGCACATAGTTATACCTACAAGATATCTCCTAGGTGTATATCTAGTCTCTTACAAAGCTAAATTAAAACTTCTATATCCAACCACCTTACAAATTAGGAAGCCAACTAGGCATTAAAAAGAACTCCATCCTGAAGATAATTAAGCCTTTATACAGTGTTTCAGAAGTAGGCAATTACTGGTTTATAACCTACTATAATCATTATATTAAGGAGTTAGATATAAACTTATTAACATATAACCCTTGCCTCTTATAAAGCAACACTCCTAACTACTTTAGTATTATTGGCCTTTAAACTAACAATACTCTCTTCCTAGCCAATACCACCTTTGCGGACGCGGAGCAACAACATTTAAAAAAGGCTTATTTTCTTACAAAAGAGTGCGAGCAACTTATAGTTAAACAGTTACTTAAATTCAATAGATGCATTATTTAACTCTCTCAGGAAGGCAATATCATAATAACCTAAAAACACTAGTATAAAAACCTAAATACGGTCTACCTTAGCAAAATAGCTATAACCACGAGCTTAAGAGGTATTGTCTGTAATGCACTAACTATAAAGGAATAATACATTGCACAACGCGCAAGAGGCGTATATGTTGCCTCTATATGTCAACCAGAAGCTTCCTTTAATCTCTCTTTTACCGCCCAGGTGATTAACCCCAAGAAGGAAGATATTATAGCACTTAACAAACAACTATAATTGCAGATTAACAACCCAATAAGAGGCCTTATATTTGTTAAATTGGACATTAACATATTACGCCTGCTTGCTTTTACTAACGCCTTATTTACCAACAACAAGGACCTCTCATCACAAATAGGATATATACTAGTATTAGAGGACGCGTTATATAGGGCTAATATTATTCACTAGTTATTAATTAAGTGCAAGAGAGTTACTAGAAGCGTACTAGCTTTAGAACTCTACACAATAGCCCACGGATTTAACATCAGCGCCGTAATTAAGTTAACTGTTAAACAACTCCTACAGATCGAACTCCCACTTATACTTTGCACCGACTCAAAATCACTCTATAAATGTCTTATTAAGCTAGGCACTACACAAGAGAAACGTCTTATAATAGACATTATATATCTCCATCAGTTATATAAGCGCAGAGAGATTACGGAAGTTAAGTGGATTAACAGTAATAGTAACCCTACTAACTTGATAACTAAGAGCAAGGCATCTACGGCTCTTAAGAAGTTAATTAATACCAATTACTTAAAACTATAGACTATAGAGTGGGTTAAACAAATGAACTAAGATTTGGCGTAGCGTTGTAACAGTGCCATATTCTACGGACCCTAAATTCAACCAGCCAATCAGGATTTTCCATACCCAGTATAGAAAATTGCTATTGGCTCGCTTACCACTAGCGCCTTGGCGACCCTCACGACATATCCACCTGCTACCCCTAACGACCCTTCTCCTTCTCCTTCTCCTTAGCTCGGTATCTTTATTAGACAGCAATTGTTACGAGACACCCCGTAATACCTTACACACGTCTACCTATTTCCATAACCTAGCAATTGGAGACCGACCGCGAGACGGCAATATAACGGCAATCTACGGCATTCTGCTATATTCTGCCAAAGTCCACTAAATCCTGCCAAGTTCTGCCAGGACCACTACCCAAATCCTATTCTACTCTGTATATATATTAACCAAGCAACCAAGTTAACAATATATACCCTTTCTTCCCGTTTCCTTACCTTCTTTCCTTACGCAACGTCTTAACTTTATTATATAGTTTATTAATCCATAAGCTCTAGTTCATGTAAACCGTTATAAGTGTTATGTAACTGGAATAGGATTAAAGGAGAAGCTATTGCGTATGGATAGGAAAAGCCCAGCTATTGCGTATATGCTACAAATAACAGGAATAGTACAATTTGGTTTCCTTTAGAGTTGCTCCAGTGTCGGTATATATTCATTCCATATATTACATACATAAGCACGTGATCTACGCGAGACGCATATATATATCATTAAGACGTGTAGATAGAACAAGGAAGAATCCACCAATAACACCGCATAGTATATATCATTATAATATATGTATTCTGCACGTTGTTAATACATACCAACACTTAGGTGTCTACTCTTAAAGTTTTTATATAATAGCTAAACTTTATTTCCCCTTTTTAGGTCTAATTTCTTAGACTTTTTTTTAATTATAATACTTTTTTATACGTTCTTATACCAATTTCGCTGTTTTATAGAGGTTTTTATATAAATTTATAAATTTTTTTACTCTTTCTCTCCCCTTTAGGCTTATTTTCTTTGTTTATTTTAGTATTAATAATATTATTAATTTATAACCGTAATTTGCCTTAAATAATAAAATTCCTATTTTTTTATAGTGTCGTATTATATATAAATTATGCTAATAGTAGTAGCAGTACCTAATTATTCTATACGTAATTAATATAATGTCTTAGATATTACTTTAATATCTAATTTAATCTTTCTATCTAGCCATCTATTTGCGGGTGGTATACTATTAATATCACTACTTATATTCCTTATTCTGCTAAAAATACTTCCTAAAATACTGCAATAAATCTTATATCTCTATTTAATATAATCTTTTCTAGTGCTCTATGTCGTATAAATATTTCTTTAATATAAATACGCGCTATATCTTTAGCTAATATTTCCTTAGTGTATATAATAAAGTATTTTTATTTAGTAAGTCTGTCTATAATAACTAATATTACGTTATATTCTTATCCTATAAACTAGTTCTTTAATTTCGGTAGTTTTATGATAAAATCCTATAAAATAACTTGCTATAGTTTCTCTACTAACTTTAATAGTTATAGTTTCCTATACTGCTTATATCTTATTGGTTTGTTCCAGAAGCGGATAATAGTCACAATTCTAGTATAAAATTACTACTAAAGAGGCCTTATAACAAACTAAAAAAAGGAAGCTAAAGAAGACGGCTACACAGGAAAGCTTTATATAGGTAAAGGAAGGCCCTTAAAAGGTCGGCCGGTTACGAATTATTAACTATTTTTTTTAAACAAAAAACTAGAGAACCTTTTAATTAATACTTTAAACTACGCTAAATAGTAGAATATATACTCTAATTTAAGTTTTAGTAACCCAAGTTCTAATAATCTAAAAGCCCCTATTAAATATAAAGTTTAACATAGAGGGGAAAATAAAAACCCAAATCCATAGAGAAATATTTATATTTATAAGCACTAAAACTATATTATAAAAAAATAAGTAAACGCTAAAGAGTACTAACCTAATTAACCTAAAGGCTAGTATGGATTTTTTATACTAAAATACTAGAAACCGCGTATAATTATATAGTACAATACTAATAATAGTAGGAACGACGTGCTGCTTTATTTTCTATAAAAAATAAAATAAGTAAACCCCTAGCTAGATATACTAACTATTTAAAAACCATGGCGGAAAAATTAAGGAAATATAATATATACTATAAAGTTTTATTACTTACTATACACAGAAATCGGTAATATAAAGGTTTGTTTTCATATAAATAAAGCTATTAATATAAATAAATAAACGCCTTTACACTACTTAATGGATGCGTATATAATTAAGCTAAAAAGCTATAAGCGGACTATTTAGATCTAAACCTATGAACGAGCTAACCAAAAACCATGGGTGCTTATTTGCGACGGCTTTGGAACGTATGAGACACTAGAGGTCCTAGAGTTTTACTTTAAAAACAACATCATCCTATGTCGACTCCCCTCCCACACCTCTCATAAGCTCCAGCCGTGCGACGTTGGTTGAACGACTATACCGAGGCGGTTTAGATACAATTGGCCAGGAACATTTCACCTCATTATATAAGCCTGTAAGGGACAAGGCGTTAACGAAGAAGAACATTATAGCTGGCTGGGCTGCAACTGGCTTGTTCCGTTCAACCTAGAGAGTACTCCAAGCTACACCTAAGCCATACCCAAGCCACTGGCTTAACTAACAGTCCTGAGAGCCGATGAAGTGCCTTGTCCGCCAGACGATGTACTACAAACGCCTGTAACGCTAGTGTCACCAAAGGCTCTTATATCATTGCATAATCTAATCAACCGGGACGCTTCTGCGATTGACGAATAAAGCAAACAGCGCCTACAGAGGTATGTACAGAAGCTCGCAAGTGCCGCCCAAATATCCTTTGCCAAATGTTCCCTCCTTTAAGATCAAAATTAATTCTTGTATAAGATAAACAACGAAGCTAAAGTTCGCCGATTAACCTAATGAGTGGTCCTAGGTAAGGCAAAGGCAATAAGCTTTGAGGACCTTGAGGAGGCACGAGCGAAGCGTGCTGAGAAGGACAAAGCTACCGCAGGCAAGCCAAAACGCGGTCGTAAGCGCAAGAATCCTGCGCCGGAGGCGGATATGCCAGACCCAGAGCCTACAGTGATGTGGATGACCGAAGTGCTAACGTCAATGCTAGAGCCAGAGCCAGAGCCGGAGCCAGAGCCGAAGCCCTGGAGAGCCCCAGTAGCACGGATGTATTAGGACAGTATTGTTAAAGTGCAGATATCTTACGCTGGGAGTTGTGCAGATTATATAGGAATAACAAGCAGGTACTACTTTGGAGGCGTGTCTAGCAGTCACCAGTTTTCATTGGTCACAGTTGCTAAAGCGGATTTTATATGTTCTGAGCGTCCGTAGGGGGGAAAGGTTCCGCAACGCCACAGCCCTAACAGCCACAGAAAGTCAGTAATGGCCTCACTAGTGGCGCGCGGGTGCTGAGCCAAGTGCATTTGTAGGAGAAGGGTTAACAGGTCCATAAAGTGCACTTGGAGCGGCCTAATCCAACGCACTAGCTTGTTATGCGATTGATAAAATCTGACTGTGCCCTCCTGCCCTCGTTCGAAAACGCGCTATCGACGTGCGTTGTAAGCCTTGCAGTGTGTGGGAATTGACCGAGCAACTTGATTGTAAATCTATGGAAATCAAGTGGAATAAATACATAATAGTAGAGTCGTGACTCCTGAGTCTATGACTCATTTCAGCCATATACGAGGTATGCGAAAGTAGTGCTGATGCAGCCTTCTAGGCTGCAACCTTGTGTCTTAGCGTAGTGCCGGTAGTCGGTTATATGCGTCGACCAGCGGAGTTTTCTGGGCAGCCACTAATGCACGTAGTGATCGCACCCCAAAATCTAGCGACCTGTAGACACTCGATGCATGCCATGTCCCAGCTGACCAACACAGGCGCTCCGTGTTATTGGCGTTGAGAGCTGGCTAGGGGCGTGCTGTTGTAGCCAATGCTCTTAGGTATAAGCAGTGCTTTAATCTATATTCAATATTGATTAGAGTTATTGAATATTGAATATTGAACATTCAATATTCAATGTCAATACAAAAAGTGTCAATATTCAATATATTGAATATTGAAAAATATATATATATACTAGGCTATACGTATAGGTATATAAAGGGGTATATAGGTAGGAGTAATAGAGAAATAGAGTGTATCCTAAAGGGGGGCAAGGGGAGGAGGGAGGAGGGGGAGGGTTCTTGACGTGATTATATCATCAGGTACACGGTCCTTACTCTATATTTATATAGAGGCTTGGCAAAATATTCAATATTCAATATAATATCAATATTGAATGTGTATTCAATATCAATATCAATACGACCTTATATTGATATTGAATATTGATTAAAGCACTGGGTATAAGATGGCTAACTTAGCTTATCTAACGTCCGTCCCTGAGTATAGAGACACACCTTAACTCAAGTAAAATGTGTACCTACGTTGACAACCCCTACTTATACTCTGAATGTAAGCAGAACCACACCTTCCCCGGACGATTATACGATTACTGCCGGGATGGCAGTGCGGCGACTAGCCCTTGCAACAATCCTATACTGGCTAAAGGGGTAAATGGATAAATAATTACCTTTGGTAGTTCTAAGAAGCCTAGAAAATGCCCGCTCTGCGCTTATTATACAGCCCTATCCTCCTAATTTATTATCGCCTCCCTAATCTGTGGGCAAGGAACACAAGTAAGCCAAGAACTAAAACTACAATAGTTGTCTTGAGGAGGGGAGGAGTAAAGGGATAGGTTTTACTACAGAAGTTAATAGCTAAACGGCGTTAGTACATAACAGTTAAGGGAGATTAATAAGTGGCATACCTTTAAGAATATTATCTGCACTTATAAACCTGCCTTGCTAGTACCCTGTAATAATGTCGCCCATTAGTCCTAGACTTTTTGTCTTAGGAAACTTGGATTGTTTAAACAAATTAGTAATTTCTATCTCTTTAAGCCCGAGCTTAAAGTATGGAGGTTTGCCTGTCTAGATTTTGTATAGGGTAGAGCTAAGGGTAAATAGGTCTGCTTAAGTTAATTTTAGGTTGGCTTTAGGACATTTATAGCTTGCAGTTACCACAATAGATGGCTTAGAGCCATCTAATAAGGAGCCATTAAAGTTAAGGAGCTTTGCGTATAGGCTATTGTCTAAGGAAATGTTGCCGTACGTTAGATCTGCATAAATGATATTTATTAAATAAATAAAGGCAAGCGCATTAGTGACTTATTAAGCCCATTAAAGGCGTTGCTTGGTATAAATCTTATAGGTTTAGATATATTGGCGGAGTCTATTCTTGCTTATATATTCTAGCCGGATGCCGGATTTAAAGGTACTATAAAACTTTAGCAGACCTTTATGCCTGCCGTATTACTAAAACCGCTTATAGATCCGTCTCTTAACTTTAATAGCGGGCTCTTCTTCTACTTAGTAAGGATATTTAACAATAGTGTTGGAGAAGGAGTTTAGGTATACTATGCTTATAAGTCCGGAACTAAGGTAGTTTATTATATTAAACCCGGTTAGGAATCTAATAGCGGTTATCTTTTAGTTGTATGGTAGAGGAGTAGGGGCGGTCCTAAGTTAATATAACTTGTATAGCTTGTACAAGCAGCTGTTTATTACTAGAGGGTATAATTCTTCTATAGAAGGGTTAAGAGAGGGATATTATTACTAAAACCGTGTTAGGGAATATAGTTATGGCGGTAAAGTGGCTTGAGGAAGGTAGCAAGGCACATTAGTCCGCGACGGGGAAGCGCGATTGTGGAACAGGGTGGACGGCAGCGAGCTTAAAGACAGGACGGATATGGTTAGGAGACGATGTGGTCTATTAAATACTATAAGTAGTTCGTTATAGCTAATGCGGTCTACCATAAGTCGCGCCTTAAGAAGTTACAGATTGAACGCGTTATTAGAGATGCTTGGAGGCGGCGGCGGAGGTAGCTCTGGGCTTCGGCTTCGTGTCTACTAAAGGATAAGAGGCTTTACTAAGGCTCTGTTAATACTGCCTTAAAACTTGGGTGGCATACTAAACAGCCTACAGCATTCTTTAAGCTCGATAGCATTGGGTTAGGTGTCCTTACCATTCTAAACCGCGTGGGGCTTAGCCTTAAGGTTATAAGAAATACCAGCCATATATACCGCAAGCCACAGGCGCAAGCCATAGGTTAACCTTAGCTTGCTTACGCACATTTAGTTATGGTATTAGCTTGGCCTAGGATCCCTAATAGGTCTGATTAGAAGTACCAACTAAGGTGGTAACCTTGTATAAATTTACGCGCGATAGTAGACACTAGGCTGATAATAGCTTACTATGTTGTTTTTAGGCTCTCCGGTTTGGGTAACGCTCTCTCTATATATTTTAAGTGTTTAGAGCTTATAAGTAGTCCTATAGCGAAGGAACACTGTTTTACGTAATAAGAACGATCTCCATAACTTAAGCATGATGGCAACAATGTAATCGTAAATTTTAGGTAGGAGAGATCTTTAACGTTTACAAATAGCCATAGTATAAAGTATATGCAGAACTGTAGCAAATATTAATATATATAAAGAGATTAAGTTACTAAAAGTTAAAGTACCCCTTATGTGTCCCGGCTCGGTATGTATTTCGCTTTACAGTAGGGGACGTTACTAAGTTTATATAAAGACCATTATTAAAGGCACTCCTAGGCTAAAGATATAGAGGTAATATGCAAGCTCCTTATCTATCTAATAAACACTAAACGTGGAGAGTAGGTTTGGTAGAAGTAGTAACTAAGGGAGGTAATCCCTCTCTTATAGGAGAGAGTCGCCCCGTACTATACTTCTGTAAGTACGGATATGGGAAATCTCCAGGCGTTTCAACTCTATTGTCTAAGGATTTTTCTTTAGGGAGCTTAACTATGTGAACTAATACGCGAGTAACTTCTAAGCTCGCACTAGCGTAGTAATGGTAATAAATCTATATAATGGACTTAGGGCAATAAAACCCCATTACTTTTATTATACTTTTAAATTTTCTATAATTGGGTCTTAAGCAAATATACTCTTCTGCATTTTAGCTAGGTGCTATAGTGTGACCTTTCCAGTATCTCTGTGATTGACGTCTATTATAAAGAGAGCATCACGGAATGGTTAAATTTCCGATCTTAGAACATTCTAGGTCACTAAGTTTATCATTAGGTGCGTTTAGCATTAGTTGTTTTTAAATAAATAATATAGACCTAGTTAAAGGTTATTTAGACCCTTTATATTAGCTAGGTAACTTACTTAATCCTATAATTAGGTCGGGTAGAACCGTACTTATAATCTATTCTAAATATAAAGCTCTATATACAAAGTAAAGAAATTATAGGTTCTTATACCGTTTTCATTAGCCGTTAAAATATGTATTAACCGGTAAAGGAACTACAGGGACTAGTTTTAGGTACCCTTAAGAGAGCCCTATCTTGGTCCCCCGCTACTAAAAATAGAGGACCTGAAATTGCTACTTCTAACTTTATGGAAGCCCGTTTTTGGGCCTTATTGGAATAATATTTATTGCATATAGATCCTAAGGGCTGTATATCTAGCTGCGTCTTTCTACTACAACTCTATTAATACTTAAAACAGCCAGTCTGCTCTCTTAATTATAAAGCGTTATTACTACACCTACTAGCTAAGTCTCTGTACCTAAGGTAATGAAATTGCTCTTTTAGAATTGGATAGGCTCTAGACTCTTCCTAATTATATTCCTAATCCCAATATACAACCCAGTCTATTTATACTAATTAGTAATATAGTAAAATTAGTCGCCCTCTAAGAGCTATTTGGGGTAAAGAGGGCATAAAAGTTTATAAATAAGCAAAGTGTAGGCGAGATATATCTCCACCTTAACCTATCTAGCATTTTTTATAGCAGACCAGTACTTCTTATAGATGGCGATCTTCCTAAACAGAGTCTAAGGGGAAAGACAGTTCCAGCCAATAAGTGCCATAAAATAATACGGCAAACTATTTAAAGAACCTAAGCTAGGTTATCCGGCCTTTCTCTAAATCAAATTGTAGATAGCATCTATACCCGCCTGCTTTTTCCTTTTATAGATATCTTCTACTTCTTTTATACTGATCTTGGTTCTTTTAGACAGATTACCCGCTATATTGCTACGTGGTTAGAGAAAGGCCACTTATTAACCCTTCTAAAGAGTATATACCTAAGGGTAGTAATTGCAACTAAGAATATATCTCTGCGAGCAGAAAGCGAGGCTAAAAAGGCCTTTCTATAGTTATTGAGAGAGGAAATAATAAAGGATCTATCCGAGCTGATATTAGTAATTAATATAGTCGCTCTTTTCCCAAACGGCATAATATCTGTTAATGCTCGCTATAGACGCCTAAAAGAGCGTCTAATGGATAGTTTAGATTAAGTGCGAAAGAGTAAAGAAGATGCATAAACTTTATTCTCTGCAACTTATTTCGCCGCCTTTCTTAAGTACGCCTATAGGCACTTTTTAGAAACTGTTAATAAACCCATTAATTTTATTAGAGCGTTAAGGATCTATAACCCCGTTGCTCCTAACCTGGTAAAATATCTATTAAATTTTCTAAAATATATTAAGTTAACTAATAAGCTAATGGAGTTTGTAGTTCCAATAACTGCTTCTAGTCTTTTTCTAGATAGTTACCTGCCTAAAGTATATAGTAAGTACTACCCCGCTAGAAAATTAAGTCATGCTAACTTTAATATAGCGTCCGAACCTAAGACTATATTTAATACAATTTATAAAAATGTCTTCTGCTAGGTAAGTAAGGCTTAAGTTATAGCCTTTAAGCAATCCAACTATATCATTCTATAAAGTGGCTTTATTAATATGGTCGAAAACCAATTCGTCCGCTGCTTTTAATAATTTACTTATAATAATATAACTGCTGCGGAAATTTATAAGAGCAACCTTATATAATTCCAAGATAGATGGCGCCATATATAGAGTAGCAATATATATCTATCTTATTTGCGTAGGAAACCGCAGTATTACTTACCCTGCGGGCACTATATTTGCGAGAATTGCATTATAGTGTTTGGGGATCGCTGCAAGGACAACCCCTAGATCTTTAAAGTGCGCCACTACTTTCCTTACAGAGAAGAGATACCAAATAATATAATTGTAAAAGAACACCCTCCAACTGCAGGAGTAGGAGTCTTATATATTAATAGAGGAGGTATGTAGAGTATTATGCTATTAATGCTAATAAAACAAATATAAGATCGTGTTAGTCTACTAATTCCCTTTTAGCAGTTTATTAAAGTTGCTTTTAGGGTTAGTATAGGTAAGAGCTTAATATACTTTAAAGAAAAGGAATTAATACTTACAACTTAAGGAGCGGTAATTGCCATAGATCATTATATTAAGAGATGGCCCCTTAAAGAGTCTATCTAGATATTCCTAAAGATTGCAGAACGTGTCTTTAAACGGCGGAAGGCTTTTAATATCCTATTTATTTCCCGTACATTTAAGTTAATAGTGTTGTATTTTACTAACGGTTTATACTTAGCCTAAAATATTAAGTCCGTCCTAAAAGAAGTCTTTAGTATAGATAAAAGTATTTTAGACTGCTCCTATACAATGTCTATAGGAACAAAGATTGGCGTACCAGTCGCTATAGTTAGTAGTTATCCGTCATATTATATATTCACTAACTATAATGAGGTGGGAATACGGGACGAAGATTAAGGTAAGCTCTCTATATATAACTTAGTATAAGAGTCGCCTAATAAACCTAAAGATAACGCCGTTATAAGGCCAAAGGATGGCTATAGAAGAGTGCCGCTTTGGGAAATATAAGATTAGATAAACTGTACCCTTGGATAAGACTAATATAAAATTTAGCGCACGATCCGCATCTGCAACGCCTAGGTATGCTTTAGCTCACCTCTTTTATGCCTAAAACTAACTTTACCTTACAGTTTCTTTCCGCCAAAATATATTAATAAGGTTGGCATATTTTAAGATATAGGACTCCTTAAGAATAACCCCCTACTCTAGGCGCTTTTAGAGGTATTAGTAATGGTTCCACTTATTAAGGAACCTGATTTTGTTATATCTCTAGGTACTAGTAAGCTAAGGCTAAAAAATTATAAGGTATCTATGGATGACTGCCGTAGTACTTAGAAAAACGGAATGTTCCCTAGAACACGTGATCTGATCTTAAAGAAAATACGCGATAAAATAGTAAGACGGGCCTATAAAACTATTAGACTGGCGGTCCAAATTCTTAGTAGAATTCACTGCCTTAGTACCGACTTTAATACCACTAAACCGAGACTTGACGATACGAGAAGTATACCTAAACTTAAATCGAAAGTCGAAATGGACTACTCCCTATCGGCCCGGATTGATAGTATAGTATGCTATATAATTATATCTCTATTCTATTTCAAATTAGACTCTCCTAAAGAGACATAACGGGAAGTATATAGTTACTAGACATATTCTATGCTTAATAACACGTAGTAATCCAGCCTTTGAAGTCCTATTAAGTAAATTAGTAAATAACTCTACCAGATTTTTAATAAATAATTGGCCAATTCCCGGTATATTTAATAATACTTCCTTTATAGGTAAAGATGGGAACTTTCGAAAACAAGTCGACCTAGATACTTTTAGGAAATTTATAATATCTCTTAAGGAAGGTGACGTAGAGCCTTGCAATATTAGTAGGTCGCCTTTCTTAATAGAGAACTTAATAGCCGCTTAAGGTCTAGATACTCCCTTTAGTAGAGTAGACCACGGTAAGCAGAAGAGGTTATTCTTATATAATGCTCTCCTAAGGAAGCGGCAACGTATTTAAATAATAATAACTACTTCTAGTAGACTTATATAAAGACTTAATTTAGAGAATATACTATATAGAAGGCAAGTATAGAGGGGCAGGACAAAGCAAAAGTGGTTAGAGAGATTGCATCATCTTTGCCTACCCCTAGCTAGAATATCCTACGTACTCTCTTTATAACAACTTTGAGATAATACCTAACAATCCAATTGTAGGGCTTATGTTTATTATATACTATCCTTTTCTATACCACTTATTATATTTTTCGATTTCAAGTTCTGTAGATATTATTTCTTCTTCTCTAATATCACACCATTAGTTAGGGGTTGTTTAGGTTGCTAGAATAGTTGGCTTTTATATAGATGATTATATCGTCGATTAGATTAAAGGAGAAACGGGCTCAATATATATCTTTATGCAAGTTCGTGTATATGGCGCTACGTCTTTTATACGTAAGCCATTCTAAACGCGGTAATTACTCCCAGTCCACTTCTATTATAAACGGCGGTCCATTTAGCTACAGAGATATTGTCGATCGAGGTAGTGATGACGTAATAGCCCCAAATTGACGTCAGTGTCGACGTCAGCCTTGGCCACCCATTTTATGTATATATAGTCACCTTTTCTTCATAGTTCAATCTATATATAAGTCTTCCTTTCCTGACCCAGTTTTTTTATGGTCGACAGATATATATAACTACGATTCTAATTGACCCTACTAGGTGGTGGTAGGCCTGTAAAGAAGTAGGGATTTTAGTATATTCCTAGCTATAGAGAAAATCAACTGGCAAGACGACCAAATTTAAACTAATTTTTAGATAATAATAGTTATTTTATTGCGCGGGAAACTGTATTAGGAAATAGAGGCTTCCTTTATAGGCAAGGCGCCCTTGCTTATTAACCCTGGCTAAGCTAAGACTACCCCTCGACCTTAACCTTAAAAGGCTATTTCTCTTACTACTTTTCCTCTTATCCTCCTTCCAAATATCTAGTCGAGTCGGCGAAATCAATTAACGAAAATCTAAGCAAATAGCATCCCTTATAATATCCTCGCCCTCCCTAGGCGCGTATACGCCAGAACTAAGAGTAAATGAGGTTTTATCCCCAGTATCTACTTAGTGATACTTAAATACAAAACTAACATTTTCCAGGATCTTTTTGCTTGACGGCGTTGCGGTTATATATATCCTCTTTTTTGCATCTTTAGCAGAATTTGCCTTAGATATAAATTCCGTCGCTAGCAATTTTCTATGCCCTAGACCCCGGTACGCTAGGTACATAGTAAAGGCGTTAAGTTTTACCTCGTATCCCTCGGAGCGCCTAATATTGTTAGCGAGGGTTTAATGTTTACGCTTTTGGCTTTATACTTAAGTTTTTAGGGCTCTGTCTGCTTCTTATACAACTCTACCGCACTTAGGTTCTTGTCTCGGCCTTATATATAAAGAGTATTACTAAGATGCTCTAGACAGCCTAGATTTAATATTAGCGCGATTTATATTAGGTAATTATAAATATAAACCGTTATCGTTGGGCACCTCCTTTGGCTAAAAGCCTATACTAATAATTACACTAATAATGACCTTATTTCCACGCTTTTCTTATAGAAGGTTTTTGGGGAAGGCGGCGGGAATCTAGCTGGACTTATTTGGACGGTACGAATCCTTTAAAATGATGACCCTACCTCTAAGGTTCTGGAGTGACCTAATAAGCTAAAGCTTATAGTCGACAAAGGTATTTCTTAGGTATTTTTCATACCATAGTCTTTGGTACTGGTTTTAAGATAAGCTGGTATATTATCCTTATAGTTATATCCTTGTTTTGTATAGAGTATCGCTATAGCGTTTACGGCCTCCTTAATATATTCCTTATTATCTCCCGACTTAATAACGTTTTTGTTAAATATTAATTCTACTCCTAGCCCTCCTACTTTTAGGTAAGTAACTATAAGCCCTCTTCTTGGATTCCTTCTTAAAGAGGATATAGGTAGTCGCGGGGGTGAGCTAGTAGGCGTTCCAGCTATAAGAATGCTTTTGTTTATAGATAATAAAGGCGAGTTAACTAATATAGGTAATCCTTATTGGGACGGACTTAGTATAATACTAACACTTCCTCCTTAAATAGGTGTTAACGGCTAAAAAGCTAATGGATTTATTACGTTGGAAGTATATTATAAATGTGTTTGCAGTATAAGAGCTAAGCTCTCTCCTACTTGTCTAATTCTAATATTAGTGACTTCTGGTCCTACTATAGTTAGTCTCCTACTTCTTGGTGGTAGGTTCTTATTTGGAATAAGGAAGCTAGTTAAGTGTCTTCCTAAACCATGCTTATTTACCACCTGGTCTAATATTGCCCTTCCTAACTTTGTAGGCGCGAGCGCGAAATTGGCTGGCTGTAGTTAAGTAGTAGTCTTAATGCCGCGTCTTAGATGATTAAGCCTCTTAACTAGCGCTTTATTAACTCTTGCTATAACTTGAGAAAGTGAATAGACTGTGAGCTTTTAGACGGCGGAGAGGAAGTTATAGGAGACTGCGTATTTAAGCGGTCCGTTAAGGATATCTTATCCCCAGGCCTTTTAGATAGTCTCTCTAGCTTTATTACACCGGTTTCTCTAATCTTTAGCCATTTTGCTAATGTTAGAGATATCCTTAAAGATTAATATAAACGCGTCCTTTTCTAGAGATGCCTACAGCCCACTATTGTTGTTAATAAAATTAACTACTACACTAGCGGTATCTGTGTAGTTTTCCCAAGAGAGCAAAATTTTATTATAGATTTGGACGAGCACTACGCAACGCTAATTAACTGTAAAGCCTCTGACTTTTATAAGGACGTTACTAATCTGGCGCTTAGCTCCTTTATATAGTACTAGCGGTCTGCTTAATAAAGACATAATAAATGTGCTATTGTTAATTCTGCTTAGTTTACGCTTTAGCTAATTATAACTATCTTTAAGATTTAAGGGCGAGAAGGTGAATTTTTAAATAGGGTTTCCTGATTATAATAGTTTACCAAATCTGGGTAGCGGTATGGAGTTCTGCTGGTTCTAATTATTAAATAGACTAATTATAATTTTCTATACCTAGTATGGAAAATTGCTATTGGCTTGGTAAGGGTGGTAAGCGGAATTAATATCTTTGCAGTAAACGAATCTAGGTATTTATGTGTAAATATTCTTCTACCCCTACCTTACTGTTAATATGTATTAGATTCCTATGACTAAAAAAGCATATAAGAAATAGAAAGAGCTTTAGGAAATATGGTAAATAAATAAATAGGCTATATGGCTGTTATCTACGTCCCCTTCCAACCTTTCACCACACATGCAACCTTACTAAAAGGTAGCGCCACACTTCAAAACTTACGCATACCCATCTTACCATCAAAAACAATCGATTTTCCGACTTTCAAGACCCAATTCCTCCTGCCTAGCGA
>Ga0307507_10001274_pt1 | contig 56504 bp, 13 predicted proteins | sample 7_EM_MG_FD_207223 | JGI IMG/M metagenome (GOLD analysis project Ga0307507, IMG submission 207223) | Populus trichocarpa ectomycorrhiza microbial communities from riparian zone in the Pacific Northwest, United States - 7_EM | ecosystem: Host-associated > Plants > Roots > Unclassified | place... | reverse complement strand
ACCACATTTTTTTAAACAACGCATTACTCTAATTAATTAATAACAATTCAACCACTGCATCAAATAGGCTCAAATTTTAAAGTTATAACTAGGAATACTATGCGAAACTTCTATCCAACTATATAGTTGGTTAGGTAAGCGGGCGCGTTTCTCTGCCGCCGAAGCCGCGGGCTTCGGATTTTTACTACCTCTTCATTATTACTAGACTCCACCATTATTGTTACCTGTTTCTTTAATAGCGAGCCTCTAGACTGCTTTATAGGGCTCTAAACTTATTATTATAAGTCTCTTTTAAGCTATAATAAGGCTAAACGTTGAGCAGTTTCATCATCTTTTGCCTGCTTCTTTTGCCGTACCAACTTCTCCCAATCTTAACGCCTTTGTTTTACTACTTTTTTATTATTTTTCTTCTCTTCCTGTTTCTAAATTTTCGCCTAGGCTTTCTCTAGCGCTATTTATTATTTTATAGCCTCCTTGTCCCTAATAGCCTGCTTTGTGGTCTTAAGTTTAGTTAGCGACCAGAAGGTAGCTTTACCTTTATTTATTATATAAATATTCTTAATACACGGCTTCCCTCTCTTTCGCCTTTTCTTTTTAATAATAACAGTATTCTTAAGCCCCTTAATTTGGGCTTGTAAAATGCTGTTCTTAGCTATTATCTTCTTTACTAAGTTACCTAGTTTAGCTGTATTACGTAACGGCTTAGTACCACTAATATGCTTTACAAGTCTCCGTACCTAATGGATATTTAATGCTGAGTATATAGTTGACGTAGATGACGCAGATCTACTTATACCGGGCCGCTTAGGGGCCGCTGGCTTAACCTGGTTAAGTATTAGGTCTGGATCTAGGGGCTATAAGCCAGTTTTACGCCAGCCGCTAAGAATATTAGTTTCCGTAAAAGTACGTCGCTAGGCGGCTTAAAATAAGCCATAAAACTCTCTCTTTGTAATACGGCAAAGCCCTACCGTATTATGGATCTATTTATTAAGCTCCTGGGAGTAGTAGTTTGCTAGAGGGTTAAAAAGGCTAATGTCTAGAGGCTGGAGTTGATAAGTTAAATAGGGGGAGTATACTGCTACTAGGATCCTATGCTCGAGGCACTAGTCTAAAAATAGTATATTAACGTGGCTGCTATGCCTGTTAATAAAGAGAAGCCGCCAGTCACGCCCATGCCTGGCTTTTGCTTTAGTGTAGTAATTAAAAATAGTAATTAACCATGCTATCCCTAGCTTGTTATTTGTCCACCCTAAAGGTGAACTTGTAAAATAGGCCGTATCTAGCTTGGTAGGCTCAAAATCGTTAAGCTAGGTATCTTGGATATTGCCCGTTGTGGCCTAGTAGATAAGGGAGGGTGGAATATATATCCTATCTATATAGATTATTGCCATGTATGTAATCCATTCATAATTGCCATCCTAGCCAGCACTAATTAATTTACCCCTCTTTTCTGAATCCTTATTAAATATCCTCTTTACTTTCTAAAGGATGCTAATTAGGAAGCCTTTTTTATCTATATTATATATGTTTTGCGGAAGGACGTTATATTACTTAATTTTAGCCCGAACCTTTAAAATATTAGTATAAATACTAGTATTTAGGAGGCTACAAACTAGCTTAAAATAAAGAGTATATTAATATACATCATCCGCCTTTTTACGGCTTAAATCTGCCGCCGCTAGGAAGCCAGATTTTAAGACCTTTTAATGCCGCTTAATAAACTTATACGCCCAATTTTTTCTGGGGCGTTTTTTGACTATATCCTCAGCAAAGTTTCGGACCATTGCATAAGTAGGAGGTAGCCCTTAATTAGTTAATTAATTAATCTCATTTACTAGGGTGAGCTGCTGTTGTGCCGATAGTAATGAGACATTGTCCTGGTAAATATGCCATGGGTTAATTTTGCCTTGTGCACGCCTTGCGAGTGTTGTACGATAGGGCTGTTGTACTGGCGTTGTAGGAGCTGAAAGAGGCACGTTTTGTAAAGATAATGAATTCATTTTTATGTGATTTGGTAAAGAATTAATAGAGATAATTAATTTTGAAGTTTTCTATCTTGTGGGTAAATGCACGTGCACGCTGCAGGGACGTGTACGCTGGCGGGAGACCTTCTAAAGGCTCTAATTAATTCAATTAATCGATTAATTGTATTAATTCGAATTATTCTCTATAGGCATTAGCTAGCTGTATATTTGAACGGTGGTTGTCTAGGGTACCTCGCTAGGAAGCCTTGATTCCATTTGATTTGGTAGTAGGCTGATGTCGAGGCTCTGGTTCGATTCGATTGATTGATTGAATCGTTCATAGTGTCCGCTAGCTGGTTGTTTAAACGGTCGTCGTCTGGTTCTGGTAATAGTTATCTGGTTCTTATAACGGTTGTCTAGTTCTACGACGGTCGTCTAGTTTTGGCGACAGTCATCTGGTTCTAATTATAGTCCTCTGCTGGCTACCGTTCTGGTGCCTCCCTAAGTAGGGAGGGTATAAGGAAGGAAGGGCAAAGGTGGCATTTAGGTGTACAAGGGGTATGTAAAGGCATATATAGAGGCTGTTGGGAATATTGCGGGGACCTAATAGTACTTAGGACAATTTACGGAGGTCCCTAACAAAAGTTCTTACACCTTCCTAATTAGGAAGTTTGGCTTACCGCCCACTGACCGCGACGGTAGAATAACTTCTACAGCCTCATTACCTCTATTACCTAATACCAACGCCACTAGTCCCCTTAATGCTTTCTAAAATTGCTTAATAACTCCTCTAACTTAAATATTGCTTTACTAACTATGGGCTTTTATTAGCTTGCGACTAGGGCTTAGGCCCTGGCTATAAAAGCTATAAAAGCAACCCTTAAATATATTAAACGCATCACCAAAATTAAGCGCTGAGTACTATAATATATCTTTAAAAAGGCCCGCAGTCGTAGCTAGGACCCTTCCTCTCGTCCTCTTATTCTTAATAGCTATATTATTAATGCTCCTTATACTAGATTAAAGGTTAAAATCACTTGTAAGTTTAAACAGTGAATTCTTAAGAAAGTTACTACCAATCAATTTGGTAGAGAGAAGTCCTACGCCTATATTACCGCTAAGTGCGGCTACTCTACTTAAACTATCTAGCGGGTTCTTAAACACTATAAATATTAAAAGATAAAGCCTATAAGGAAGCCTTACCTCTTATAAGAGATAAAGGAAGTATTACAGCACTAACCTAACGCATACTGTTTCCTACTATTGGCTGGCCCACCACTAGCGCCTTGGCGGCTGGCCCTACTCCTTATATATAATACCCCCTTTTACCCTTCTTCTCTTCTTTATAGCATAATGTAGTTATTCAGTCTACTTTATTGCAGCACTATAACAGTTTGTGCTATTATTAATTGCGCCCTATCGCGATTACTAATTCCCTATATCCCAGTTATCCCTACCCTAGAGCAATCGCGACCTGCGCACGACGCGTCTACACGCTACAACCCACTATAGTCCTAGAACAATCCTTAGTTTTTTCCCAGCGCCAAAGATCACCTAAATGGGCGACATTAATGACGCCGAAATGGCTGAAACCTAGAACCCCCGTGAAGTTTTTGTAGACTTCTTTACATAGATACACCCCAACATCGTATAGATAATCCGCCGCTCCCTACTATACCCTAAAACCTTTAAAGCTGACAAAGTTTACTATACCCTTATTAACCATACCAATGAGTTCCTTAGTAACATTGAAGTAGGACTATAGTTTATGTATAACACAAACACCGCCAATAAGAAAGCTAACGAAAGCCTTAATACCCTTATTGCCTCCCAGATAGAAACTATCGCCGCTCTCAAATAATTAACCCCTATAACAACGGTAGTAACCTAGCAGAAAAAACGGATGTCTAAAGACCCGCTAATATTTAGCGGAAAAGGCACCCCGCTAAAATAATAAGCCAACTTCAAGACCTGGTATATTAAGATTAAAGGAGTCTTTAACCATAACTAGGACTACTTTAATATAGTCTAATCCCAGATCCTTTATATCTTAGATATACTAGAGGGCAAGGCCTATAAGTTTATTAAGCAGGGCCTAGAGCTTGTGTATAAGAACCCAAACAATATGTCTATATAAAAATGGCCTACCAAAGAAGATATACTTAAAGAGCTTACTGCCTACTATAAGGTCCTTAACATAACCTAGGTCGCAAAAAATAAGCTTAACCATTTTCCCTAGGGCGAGCGTAATTACTGGTCCTGGAAGGGAGAGCTTAATAAGTTAATAGTCCGCGCTAGAAAGATAGACAAACAGAAGGTAGATCTACTCTAGAAGTTTATCTCTTTAAAGATAGAAGAGCTAGTACTTAGACTTGCCCATAAAATTAATAACAGCGACTATACAGGTTAGAGTAAGCAGATAGATGTGTTTACTAAAAACCTTACAAACTATATACACTAAGCCAACCTTAAGAATACTAACCACTGTCCACCTGCTTAAGCTCCTACCCTATATTAACCCTAACCCTAACCCTAGTAGTAACTGGAGAACCTATGGACCTTAATAGAATTTTAGATATAGAGCGCAAGCGCCGCTTTAACAATAGACTATGCCTTGCCTGTGGCCTGCTTGGCCACTAGAAGGACGCTTATAACCCCGCTATAACAGCAAACCTAGTCCCAATGCCAGCCCGTTAAATAACGTAAACTAATAACCGCGGACGTAGCAACCGCGGAGTCTATTATAGCCGCGGTAGACAACTCCCCCCCTTTAACCCTACGGCTTAGTCACTTTAAATGATGCCCTATATGGAAGCCTAACCTATTAACAACGCCTAGAATTAGCAACTCCGCGCTAGCGAATACGAACACGGCTATATTGTTAGTAAGGTACCGTCTCCCTATACCCTAACTAAGACTAACACTGCCAGCCAGACAGATACTAAATCGCCCTATTAAGACAGCCTTATATTCTAGTCGTTAAAAGGTAGACCCTTAGACTAAGTCGCGTCTAAGGGTCCAAACTATATAAGGAGGAAGACGAGAAGATTAGGTCCCTGTTACTAGACTAATTAGTCCTTTCTATTAGTAAACTGCCACTTAATCTTAGATTAGCAAATAGTAATAAGAAATCAATCCTTGTTTAAACCCAACTCTCCTTATTACGCAACCCATGCCCCTAAGTTTTTATTGACACAGTAAGCCTAGTGGACTTAGGTAGTACTATAATGGCATTTGCCAACGCAGAGTCTATTATAAGAAAATATAATATTATAACTAAGAAACTGTTGGCACCTAGGCCACTATACCTCACAGATAGTATCCTAACTTTACTTATTACGGACTACTTCACCGCCTAAATATTAATTAGTATTTATACTAAAGCTATACTCTTTTTTATTACTAAACTCTTACCTAGTACCCCAATTATCTTAAGTATGCCTTGGCTCTAAAAGCACAAGCTCTACCCCAGCTTTAAAGAGCTTAAGATCTGCTTTAACTTAGACTACTACTCTAGGAACTACCTCCTATAGGGAATAGCCAATAGTAGTAGGGATACCTGATATGGATACTCGGCACTACTAAGCCTAGTGCCTAGAACTATATATAAAGCCCTAATAATAGAAGATGTTCCTAATAAAGGGGAACCCGTACAGCTATAAAGTAATAAGATAGTAGAAAACTGGACTACTCTAGCACTTAAGACTAAAACAACGGGCTAGCTAGCCTTGCCGAGACTAAGGAAGAAGGTCCGCTTTGCGCTACTACTACTAAGAATCTAATACTAACCTAGATACCCTTTAAATCTTAGCCACCTAGCCTAATACCTAGAACTAAGCTATATGCTATATACGCACACTATAGCCTATGTTATAGTAAGGACTAGCTAGGGAATTACTAAGACCTGGATAATAGAAACCGTGCCACTATAACGCCTAACTTTATACCCACTTCCTATACGCCTTGTGCAAGGCCGCCGCTTAGGAACCGCTCCTAAGAGCCGACTTGTTACGGACGCTTTAAGTACAATATTATAACTACTTGGAGAAGAGTCGCAGAAAGCTAGTTGGTTAATACAGGCACGGTCTAGGATGGATCTGGTGGAACCATGTAACGAGAAATAGTAACCGAGGTTATATAATATAATCTGTATAATTTGTGTGATCTGTGTAATCTGTGGGATAGAGTAGATAGAGCAGACAGAGCAAGTGGAGCAAAGGGATTTCTTAGGAGTACGGTTATGTATTTAAAGGACCACAGTCCCTACCCAGATAGTTCTCTCTTTATAGTGAATCTTAGAATACAATTAGAGTTAATCTGTTAGGCAACCACTCTACTAGTTATTATTACGTTGTTAACTTGTTATACCTATATACCCAGCCTATTAACAGAACCTACTATAGTTCCTACTACAAGATTCCATTACACATTCACTACTAAGATTACGGTATTGGAATAAACTTAAATAACATACTACTAAGAGCAGTACTAGTTATAACGGCGTTAATGGGAGCCACAACCTTAGGGCTAGGTGATACCAGTATAAATAATAGGGATTCTTAAGTGGTTACATAAGGTTAGTTACAGGAAATAGTTAATTACTTATAAGATAATAATAGGATACTTAAAGAACGCATTAATAGAATTAGAGCAGTAAAGATTAAGTTACCTTCAATTAAATGATTTTTAGAAGAGAAGTCGAAGCTTAAAGGATTTCTTACATAAATGCACTTTAAGGTAGTACAGGAAGGAGCAAAGTTAGCAACATTATTAGATTAAGTAGCCTATGCAGGATTGTTCCTAACAGGGAGGGCACTTAAGTGGTTTAAGCCGTATCTTATAGAAATACAGGCTAATAGCATAACAACTACTAACCAGGATATATAGTACATATTTGCTAGTTAGAATGGGTTTACAGAGCAACTAACGCAGATATTTAGAGACCTGGAAGCCATAACTACAGCGGAACAAAAGCTTCAGAACTTAGTATAATATACTTCAGCTATTGAGTATACAACACAGTTTCAAACACTAGCCATATAGGTTAAGTGGAATGACAAGGCGCTCATAGCATAGTACAAACAGGGACTTAAGGCTAAGGTCTAGGACGTAATTATCCTAATAAAAGATGCGGATACTTTAAGAGAGTTAATAGATTAGTTAATAAAGATCAATAATAGAATCTATTAAAGGGAACAAGCTAAGAAAGGGCAAGACAGAGTTCTATAGTTATATAAGGCGCAGAGTACGCAACAATAGACACAGAGTTAAAAACCATAGAATGGCGCAGAGCTAATAGACCTAAGTGGTACTAAAGAAACCTAAAGATAGGAAAAGAAACTATAGAAACCCAGAGGTTAAGGATTAAGTAATTAAAGGACTAAGGAGTAGAGGCTAAACTAGGGATCTTAGCAGCAGAAGACGTTTAGGCGGACTCTATAGTAAGAAAGATAGTTTAAAGATAGAGCTTGCATAAATTGCGGAAAATAAGGTTATTTCGCCAAAGACTATAGAGGTGGTTAGAGTAACTATGCAGTAAAGGGAACCAGACCAGCAGACGGCATATATATATAGAGGGACAATAGTGCACTGCAAGAAATAAAAGAGTGTTCAATTAACAGTTTTGCGTATTATTACAACAACGCATACTGAATTTATAAGGATGCTAAGTACGGCGCAAGCTATTAGCCATAGGAGCCAGAGTTAAAAGAACTCCAAGGAACTAGAGAGTTAGATAAAAAATAAGATCAACTCTATAAGCTAGATCAAGATATCATAGTAATATATAGACAAAAATCAGCAGTAATAACAATAGAGTTAGAGTACTTATTAATTAATAGCGACGAGGACAAGAAGGAGGCTAACTAGGAGCACTTAAACCTTAATAACGCAACAGAAGTAGAGACTGAGACCATTACCAAACAAGGTTCAGTAATAGGTATAGCAACACTATTAGATACAATTTCCATCGCTTTACAAGATGATAGGAGCAACGTTTAGAAGAAACTAAGTAAGTAGATAACTACTAGTACTAGCTTATTACTTAATAAAGGTAAAAGGCCACAGGCTTAAGATTCTTAAGAAGAGATAAAAGAAGCTTAAGATTCTTAAAGTGAGATAAGATACACCTAAGGACCCATAACGGACAAAAACCAATAGGAAAGGGCAGTAACTCAGTTTAGTAACAAACGAATAAGTATAGGACGTAAGTTCAAGAACTACAAGTTTAGGGAACAAATAAAAACGTCAGCAATTCTAGGTAAACGCAGTGTTTAGCCTAAAGATTAAAAAGTCAATACCAGAATCAAAAAGCAAGACAACTACAAAGATCTAGCTGCAAAACGCAGAAAACAAGAAACTATAGATAAGTTTAAAACAAGAATCATTATATAGTAAGAGTAAAAGCTAAATAAGAGATCAGCTATGCCAGGTTGTATAAGGGATAGAGTACCTATATAAAGAATTACCAATAGGCCAAGTATAGGGACACCTAGGGCAAAGTAGTTAAATAAATTGGAATAAGAAGAGGATCTAGATATTCCAACCAGGTTTAAAGAAAGACATACTAAAGGATATTACAATGCAGCAATGACAAGGTACTTTCTAATGGATAGACCATACACACTAAACCAGTTATATGGAAAGTAGTATAGGCAACAACACAATGATAAATAGGAAGATTTTTATATATAGCTAAACAAAAAAGTTGTCCAAGACTAACCTATTACGGAAAAACGCATAAGTCACATCAAAGGAGCATTAATCATAACGTTAAGGAACCTAGAAGAGAGGTCTAGGGACTAAAGAAGCAAGCGATAAATCTTAGTACCCGCAGTAGAGATACCAGAGGTTAGGTTAACCAGGTATAGATTTAAACTTAAGGACAAAGACGAACTAAGAGTTAACCCAAAATATGCAGCGCATTATACACTATCGTGGATAGCTTATATGGATAATACGTGTAATATACATAGAGCACCTAAAGATAAGAACCGGAAGTACCTATTAAGGATATATTAGGCACCAGAGGAAAAGCGGTTTAGAAACGCCAAGTATATACATAGTTGGCACCTAGTAGAAGTACAAGGTTAAGGAGACTTAATACTTTAACCAGGAAGATTCCTTACGGAAAAATGCCTAGACGGACGATAGTGGTAGAAGTGCCCAGAAAACACTTGTCTATAGTACATAGAGGAAAAGAAATAAACTAAGTATTGGCCAAAGTTAGACTAAGTATAGGTAGGATCGAGTAGCTAATAGTTAGGAAAAGAGAAGGCGCACAGGACTAGAGGGAACTAGTATTAGAGCCTTAGACCCTTAAAGAAATTCAAGGACAATACCTAAATTTAAGAGCTAAGTGGCAAGATCAGCAGTTTAAAGCATTAGTAGATAGTAGAGCAACTAGGAACTATATATTACCAAAGGTAGTAAAAAGAATAGGGTTACTATACAGATAGAAGGAACACCTATATCCACTTATAATAATTTTAGGAGATTAGATAGCCTACAGAGGAGGCATTATTAATCTTAAAATAGGACCTATTTAGATAACTATTAAAGGGAGACCAGTTAAAATGTCTTTTAATATCCTACCGTTGGGACAAGACAAGGCGATACTAGGAATGCCTTAGTTACAGGAGTATAATCCAAAGATCGATTGGGTTACAGGTTAAGTCAATATTAAAGATATATAACGGCGCAAAGTGCGACAGCAAACCAAGTTAGTATAGTACTAAGTCGGAGCGACCTATAAGGAGACTAAGCGAGGCTTAAGTCATATACCAAAAAGATACCACAAGTATAGAAAAAAGTTATAGTCACTAGAAAGTAAGAAGCTATTAAAGCATGCAGCTTAGGACTATAAAATAGAATTAGAAGAGGAAATAAGTCTAAAGTTCTTTCTAATCTACAAGCTTACTGAAACAGAGTCAGTAGCGCTTAAGGAGTTTATCCAGGAGAACTTATAAAAGGGATATATTAAACCGTTATAGTCATCAGCGGGATATCCAGTACTATTTATTCCAAAGAAAAACAGAAAACTTAGGATGTGTATAAACTACAGACAGTTAAACAGCATTACTAGGAAGAATAGGTATCCTTTACCCTTAATTAGCGAAATCTAAGACAGGATAGGCAACGCAAAGATCTTTACAAAGATAGATCTAAGATAGGCATACCATTAGATTAGAATCAAGGAAGGCGACAAGTAGAAGGCAGCCTTTAGGTCAAAAGAAGGACTATACAAGCCATTAGTTATGCAATTCAGGCTTATAAACGCACCAGCAACGTTCCAGAAGCAAATCAATAGTATATTAGGAGAACACCTAGATGAATTTGTTATAGCATACCTTAACAACATTATTATCTACTTAGAAAACAAGGAAGAACATAAAGAACACGTTAAGTAGGTCTTAAAGAGACTACAAGAAGAGAAGATGCCAGTAGCAATTAAGAAATGCAAGTTCTTTACCAGGAAGACCAATTTCGTTAGATTTATTATTAAACTAGGCCAACTTAGTATAGATCCAAAGAAGATCAAGGCCATAGTGAATTGGCAAGAACCAGAGAACGTTATGTAGTTAAGGTCATTCCTAGGGTTTTACAATTACTATAGAAGGTTTATAGCGCAGTAGTTATAGGATATTAAGCTGTTTATAAGGTTAATAAAGAAAAAAGAACTGTGGGCGTGGGGGAAGGAATAATAAGAACTATTTAAGAAAGTTAAAGAGTTATTTACCTAGGAGCTAGTTCTTAAGATCTATTAACCAGGTCTAGAGACAGTTGTAGAAATAGATATATTAGACTTTGCACTAGAAGCGTGCTTTCTATAGAAATATTAAGATAGATGGCACCTAGTGGCATACTATAGTTAGAAGATGATACCACTAGAGTTAAACTATAACATCTACAATAAGGAGTTGTTAGGTATAGTTACAGCACTTAAGGAATAGAGAGCATTCTTATAAAGCATAGAGAAACCATTTATAGTAAAGATAGACTATAAGAACCTTACAGGATTCCTAATAACAAAGGAACTTAACTAAAGACAGGTTAAATGGGCGGAAATGCTTATAGAATACCATTTTAAGATTTAGCATACTAAGGGTATAGACAATATATAAGCAGACGCTCTAAGCAGAAAAGCTAAACTATAGAACAGTAAAAAGCTATTAGGAGCTTTATTACAAAAGGATTAAAACGGATTAATTAGGTATAATTATCCAAAAATTATAGCAACCAAGGAAAGTCAGATCTATAAGTTATTAGAGAGTAAATAGATATAAAAGATTTAAGAAGTATAGGTAGAGGATCTAGACTTAGAGTAATATAAAAATAGAGAAGTAATATATATACCTAAGTCTATTATAGAAGAATTTATTAAGGAATTCCACAAGGGAATAATATAAGGATATAACAGAGCTATAGGCTTAGTGTTAAGACTTTAAGAGGAGTATATTATTTAAGGAATCTGGGGACTAGTAAGATAAGTTATAAAGGAATATCTAGATTGCCAAAGGAACAAACCAACAAGGCATAAGCTATATAGAGGGCTACAACCTATTAAGACACCAGAAAGACCATAGGAGGTTATATTATAGGACTTTATTATTAAGTTACCAAAGTTAAGAGATCCTATTACAGGACAAGATTATAACGTGATCTTAGTAATAGTGGATAAGCTAACAAAGTAGGGATACTTTATAGCATATACTAAAGAGATATCAGTAGAAGATATCACTAGAATCTATATAAAAGAAGTGTTTGTAAGACATAGAGTATTAGATAAAATCATATCAGATAGAGATCCAAGATTTATAGTAGCATTTTAGGAAGTGTTTCTAGCAGAATAAGGGGTTCGTGTAGTAATATCCACAGCGTATCATCCGCAGATAGATGGATAAACGGAAAGACTAAACTAGACACTAGAGCAGTATCTAAGGCATTATATTAATCACGTATAGAACAATTAGGTATCATTACTACTAGTTATATAGTTTGCATACAATACAACACTACAAAAAGGAATGGGGATATTACTATTTAAGGCAAATTACGGGTACAAGCCAAGAATATCATTATCGCCACATTAAGCAAAAAAGATAAGTAGCACAGCTAAATAAAGAATGGAGACGTTAATAAATCTTTATACAGACCTTAAAGAAACAGCTAAACTAGTATAAGAACAAATAAAAAGGTACTACAATGCTAGGAGATCTAAGGGACCAGATCTTAAGAAGGGGGATAAAGTATAGCTACTACACAAAAATTTCAAGAGTTAACAACTAAGCAAGAAGTTGGACCACATTAGACTAGGACCTTTTAAAGTTAAGCAAAGAATTTCATCAGTTACATATAAGTTAAACCTACCAGCCAAAATAAAAATCTACCCTATATAGCATATCATAATGCTAGAGCCAGCACACAGGAATATTAAGCTATTAGTCTACAAGGCAGACACATATAGAGGATAGGAAGAAGATAAGTGGCAAGTTTTAAAGATCATTAGTTATGAGGATATAGACGACGAAATATAGTATAAAGTAAAGTAGATAGGCTACAGTGAGACTACCTAGGAACCACTAAGCAACCTAGAGAACGCTATAGGAAAGGTACAGGAGTATTAGAAGAAAGTAGGTCAGGTAGTATTAACAAGAAAGAATTACTAAAGAACAAGTCGCCTAAGGGGGACTTAAGAGGAGCAATTGCTAAGCTACTTGGAGTTATTTTCTTTATAGGAGGAGAGCCAGTCCTTTTATCACCTAGCTCAGACAAACCCTGTTAAACCAGTTTCCACTCCTTAGAATGAACCTTCTTACGCACTTTCTTAAAACAAAGCAGATGAGCGTAAGCAGAGGCACGAGCTTTAAGGGCATAACGCTCCTTATCTCTCACCCGCTCAGCGCAAGTATGGTCTTTATCCTGGAGACAACAAATCTCGCCTAAGGCACTAAAGAGCTTAGCGTTAAGTTTCGCAGCGGTAGATTAAACACGAGACCCTATAATAAGTTACTTAGGGAACTTAAAGACTGTTAAGAGTTATAGGACGCGTATACTTAGCGTCAGAAATAGAACAAACGTTATAAGAAGAGCGAATGTTTACTTTAGTGCACTCTAAACAAAAGGAAGGTTGTTAAGCGGCAGGACTCGCCAGCGCAATACAAACCAATCCCTCTTTTATACAACAAGAACACAGAGACGGCATTACCTCACCTAGTAATAGTATGGAGGAAACCGTACGCGTATAATAAAGGGTTAAAGAAGAAGAAGGAGCTTTAGGTATAATAAGCAAGGATGTTAACTAGATTAATTAAGCGGATATCACACCTCTAGTGGACAACTTGGAGATGTTAGGAATCTTCAAGGACGAAGATAAAGAGGAGGGAGATAGTATTACAGACGCTTTAAGTACAATGTTACGACTACTTGGAGAAGAGTTGCAGGAAGCTAGTTAGTTAATATAGGCACGGTCCAGGATGGATCCGGTAGAACTATATAACGAGGAATAGTAACTAAGGTCACGTAATGTGATCTGTGTGATCTGTATAATCTATATAATCTGTGGGATAGAGTAGATAGAGTAGATAGAGCAAGTAAAGCGAAGGGATTTCTTAGGAGTACGGTTGTGTATTTAAAGGACCACAGTCCCTACCCAGATAGTTCTCTCTTTATAGTGAATCTTAGAATACAATTGGAGTTAATCTGTTGGGTAACCACTCTACCAGTTATTATTACGTTGTTGACTTGTTATACCTACATACCTAGCCCATTAACAGAACCCACCGTAGTTCCTGCTACAAGGTTCTGTTATATGACTAAGATAAGCCAACCCCGCTGCGATATTGGGAGAAGACCAAATACGCCCCAACCTGGACAATATTATAAATGTACACACTATGAATTTCGCCCAGTTTTGTAAATAAAAAGGCGTAAAAGTAATAAGGATCCATATAGTAGAGCTAGTAGAATTAGTAGAATAAGAAGAACGGAAATAATTAATAGATAAACTCCCTACTAGATTAGTTAAAATACTAGACCTAACAGAGGAATCCTTCCGCCGCTTAGTTAATAGTGACTATATAATAGAAGAAGCCTGCAAGGTCTTCCCTAGTTATTTTTACCGTTTCCTTAAGGAAAACCTCTAGACTACAAATACTAAGTTCCTCTGCCGTAAAGTTATGGATTGTTACAGCATAGTCCTAACGCGTACTGTCTCGTACTATTTCCTACTGTTGGCTGGCCCACCACTAGCGCCTTGGCGGCTGCCCCTACTATTTGTATATAATACCCCCTTTTACCTCCTTCTCCTCTTTATACCACAATGTAGTTATTCAGCCTATTAGCATTACAGCACTGTGACAGTTTATGGTATCTCCTCTTGCGCCCTGTCGCGATCTTTATTCTCCCCAGTCCACTATCTCTATTTTCCCAGTATAATCGCGACCCGGCGCGACCGACACTACTATACCACAGTCCTAGATAATCTCAGTACAGTCCTAGACAATCTTAGTATTGTCCTAGATAATCTTAGCATTATAGCCAGCCTTATAGATTTCAATTACCCTGCCTAAATCTCCTAAAATAGGTAACCGGAATACCCTGTTAGCGAACACACGCAAAGCGCTTGCCCGCCTCTTTAATACCTCCTACACTAACATTGCCTGGGCAATTAGGAGTGGTCCGGAGTACCCTAAGGACCTTAATATGGTAGGAATATTTTAGCACCTCTCTATATGTACAACCCTTTTAACTAGCGTTGAGAGCGGTCTCTAAATAGTCTATAATAAAGGCCGGACTGTAAAATCCCAACTTAAAGAAGCTTAATATAGAATTAACTCCCTTAAGACACTTAAACTACGTGTAAAGCAATATAAATAGCAAGCTTTGGTATATACTGAGACTATATAAAGCCTAAGCTCTTAGATTACTACACTTACCTAAACTATTGCCGATAAGAACACCGCTACTGGCTCTCCTCCCCTAGCTAAGCCCTATAAAAAAAAGCGTAAAGCAAAAGACCCTACCCCATTTAATGGCAAGGGATCGCCAACTGAAAAGTAAGAAAAATTTAAAATATAGGAAACAAAGATCTAAGGCGTTTTTTATAGAGATATAAAGTGCTTTAAAACCCCAATGGACGAAGTCCTCTATATATTAGATATGCTGATAGATAAGGCTTATAACTATATTAAGTATGGCCTTAATATGCTACGCATACACCTAAATAACCTAAGCAAATGGGCCTTCTCTAACTAAGAGTCTATGTTTGCGTATATAAAGAAGCACTATAAGACCATAGATATAACCTAAGCGGCTAAGAACAAATTAGACACCTTAAACTAAGGTAAGCGTAATTACTGGTCCTAGAAAGCAGAGCTTAATAAGTTAATAATAAAAGCAAATAAGACTAAGGAATAAAAGGTGGATCTACTTAAGAAGAATATTTCATCTAAGATAAAGGACTTAGCCCTTACCCTTAGCCGCAAAATCGACGATGCTAACTATAAGGGCTAGAGTAAGCAAATAAACGTGTTTGCTTATAACCTACAGAACTATGCCTACCATACTAAGCTGAATACCGCTAAGCTAAGTACTGCTGGCGGCTATTAACCTATACTACCTAATAATAACACCTTAGCACTAGTACTATAGAATGACCCAATAGACCTTAACGCCGTTAAATTTGGCGGCGGTAGTAGTAGCCTCCCTAATAACGTCCAAAGATATTATATAGATAATAGACTCTGCCTGGTATGTGGTTAACCTGGCCACTAGAAAGATACTTATAACCCTAAAATAAACCTAAATCCCCTTCTAATGCTACCGCGCTAACCCCTTCCTAGCCGCGGCGGATTCTTTAGTAGAGGGATTAGTAACCAAAACGACAACCATGGATAGGGACGTGGGTTCGGACACAGAGACCTACCCCCGCGATTCCCTTCCCTAATATAGCCCCAGCTGATGGTCCCGTATATAAACTATGGACAAGTGCTCCATACTACTACTAACTATAAGACTGGCTATGTCCTTGGCGAAGTACCCCCTAGTATATATACACCGTCGGAGACCAATATATTAGGATATACTAGCTAAGACTATAGCCACTAGCCAAGCCCTATAATCCAGTTATTAAAAGACTAACCCTTGGACTAAGTCGCCTCTAAGGGTTAGAACTATATAGGGAGGAGGACAAAAGGATTAGATCTATACTACTAGATTAGTTAGATCTTATTCTAAGTTAGCTGCCACTTAACCTTAGAATAGCAAATAATAATAGGAATACTATTCTTATTTAGATCTACCTCTCCTTACTACGCAACCTACTCCCATAAGTTTTTATTAAAACAGTAAGCCTTGTTAATAGTAGTAGTACAGCACTAGCGTTTACAGACGAAGACTTGCTTATAAAAAAGCATAATATTATAATAAAAAGACTCCTAGTTCTAAAACCACTCCGCCTTACTAATAGACTCCTATCTAGCTTTATTACCCACTACTTTACAGCAAGAATAACAATTGGCCACTATATAGAATCTATACTCTTCTATATTACGAAGTTATCACCCTTAATACTAGTAATTCTTGGAATACCCTAGCTTAAAAAGCATAACCTAAAACTAGACTTCCCTACTCTAGAGCTTAAATTTAACTCTAATTACTGTGCCTATAACTGTCTCCTATGGTATATTCCTAACTGTAACCGAGTAGCACTATATGGACGCATTATATAGCTAACGCTCAGATACTATTAGCTGATAGTAGAAGAGGTGCCTAACACTAGTAAGCCAATATACATAGTAAATAAAACAGAGATTCTAGAAGACTGGACTACTACCCTATTCCCAAAAAAATAAATACCGCTAGAACTATAAGTCCCCCACATATACCCGCTTAACCTAGGTTAGCCAATAAGACACCTAACTTTAAGTTATTTACCATATATATATATAACTGCATGTATAATAGCTAAGGGCGTTATAGCTAAGACCAAAACTAGAGCAATTAAGACCTCCCCCTTATAACGCCTAACCTTATACCCGTCTCCCGCGCGTACCGTGCAAGGCCGCCGCCTTGTTTCCGCCCCCCTAGGCTAACTAAGCCGTGCTAGCCTAGCTGTAGCACTGGAGAACCAGACATGCCCTAACCTAGACAATATTAAATATACTTATACCATTAATTTTACCCAGTTCTGTAAACAAAAAGGTGTAAAGGTAATAAGGATCTATATAGCGGAGCTAGTAAAACTGGTTAAATAAGAAGAATACTAATAGCTGCTTAAGGAGCTACCTATAGGCCTAATAGAAGTACTAAACCTGTTAGAAAGGTCTTTCTGCTGGCTAATAGAAGGCGACTATATAATAGAGGAAGCCTATAAAGCGCTACCCCCTTATTTTTATAACTTCCTTAAGATAAACCTAAAAACCAAGTCTGAGTTTTTACACTGGAAGATAGTTAATACTAATATTAAGAAATTCCTAAAAGGCAAACTAGGATTAACCTATAAGGATATTTTATAATGCTTACTAAAAGAGTTTTATAAATATATTAAATACTTCCTCCCTAAGAATGTAGACAAGCTGCCCCCTTACCAACTATGGGACCACAAAATTAAGATTATACCAGGAAAGCAGGCCCCATACTATAAAAACAGACCACTCTTACCCGCTAAACTTAGCTGTGTAAAGAAGTGGATTGACGAGATGCTGGATAAGGGTTTTATCCGCGAATTAACCTTACTAGCTACTGTACCACTCCTCCTTGCAGCGAAACCTGGCGGTAGTGTATAAATCTACTATAACTACTAAGGCCTAAACACAGTTACTATTAAAAACTAATACCCACTACTACTAGTCTATAAGATACTTAACGCACTTTGCGGTGCTAAGTACTTTACTAAGCTTAACGTAATTGCTGCGTTTAACCAGATCCAGATCGCGGAAGGCTATAAGTGGCTTATAGCATTTATTACCTAGTTTGGACTCTATAAGATGCTAGTTATACTGTTTAGTCTCTATAACGCGCCCGCTATATTCCAAAACTATATTAACTATATTTTACACAACGCCCTTAATGACTACTGCACTGCGTATTTTGATAATGTCCTTATCTTCTTAAAAACACGCGCCAAGCATATAAAATACGTAAATGAAATTATCTAGAGACTTGGTAATGCTGGACTCCAAATTAATATTAATAAGTCTAAGTTTTATGCTACCAAAATAAAATACCTTAGCTTAATTATTTTAACTAACGGCATAACTATGGACCTTAAGAAGGTGCAGGCCTTATAGAAATAGAAGGACCCAACATTAGTTAAGAAACTATAGCAATTTCTTAGCTTCGCGAACTTCTACTAATGATTTATTTAAGGCTATTTTAAGGTAGTTAAGCCCATAACTAGGCTACTAAAAAAGAGTATTAGCTAGTTATAGGGCCCTAATTAAGTATAGGTATTCCAGACCCTAAAAACAGCGTTTACTAAAGCACCGGTCCTAGCGTATTACGACTATATAAAGAAGACTGTGGTAGAGACAGACGCCTTAAACTAGGCTTTAGGTGGAGTGCTCTATTAAGCTAATAAAAGTAATAAGCTTAAGCTAGTTGTATTCTTCTCTGCTAAGCACTTAGCCCCTAAATACAACTATAAAATATATAATAAGGAGCTCCTGGCAATTGTTAAGGTACTAGAAGAATAGCGTCCTAAACTATAAGGAACTAAGTAGCTGTTTAAAATTATTACGGACTATAAGAACCTCTAGACCTTTATAATAATAAAACAACTAAACCAGCGCTAAGTCTGCTAGGCTAAGTTCCTTTCCTAATTTAACTTTGTTATTATCTATAGGCCTAGCATTAAAGCTATAATCCTAGACGCTCTTAGCCGCCTCCTAGGCGTTATACCTACTAATGCTAATAATAAATATCTATAACACCAAGACCGCGTTGTCTTACTACTAAAGAAAGTCGACCCTACCATCCTAAAAGAACTACTAAGCGAATCCTAAGACTAGAGCATTAAAGACTTTATTATAGTAATAGACCTAAAGCCTAAGAAAAAACCCCTTAAAGAGCTTATTAAGAATGCCTATAAAGAGAACAAACTCGCTAGGAATATATTAGCTGCACTATATAAATAGGAAGACTGTAAAGCACGCTATTAGCCCAAGCAGATTAGGAAGCTGCTCCGCTGTAATAAATCTAAATGTTTAATTGTTGACGGCCTAATCTACTATAGGAATTAAGTATTTATCCCTAATTTATATAAACTCTAACTAGAAGTTGTACACCGCATACATAGTTTAGGCCCTGCGGGTTACCCAGGCCGCGTTAAGACACTAGACCTCCTTAATTAAATATATTAGTAGCTAGGTATTTTATAGTTTACAGCTACCTTTATAAAAGACTGCGCTCTTTACTTCTGCATAAAGACCCTACGCTTAGCACCACCTAGTTTCCTAAAACCACTAGAACTACCAGTCTGCCTATAGACCAATATCTCTATTAACTACGTCGTCGACCTGCCTAAGTGCCTTTATAACGGCAAAATATATAGATATATCTTTGTCGTTGTTAACCGCCTAATAAAGATAAGACACTTTATTCCTATTACTAGCCTAGATACTAAGGAGCTCGTTAAAGCATTTATTTATACTGTTTATAAGTTATACGGCGCTCCAAATACTATTATTTCTAATAAAGGCTCTTTATTTGTTTCTAACTTCTGGCATTGCCTAAACTAGCGCCTAAAGGTAAACCTAAGCCCCAGCTCTATATGGCACCCTAAAACGGATGGTTAAACCAAGATTGTTAATGCAGTAATAAATAAGTACCTACGCGCCTTCATAAGCTTCACCTAAGACGACTAGGTAGATTAGCTCCCCCTTACTAAGTTTACCACAAATAACTAGGTTAATAAGACCACAGAAATCTCACCATTCTTTGCCAACTATGGCTATAACCTATATCTAGGCGTCAAACTAGTAGGCCCCTAGCTATCAGCCCTATTTATATATACAAAGAAGGAGTACCTATAAGCTAATACTATTACCAACCGCTTTAAGCGTATCTTAACCCAGCTTAAAGCCCTAGCTCATATCTCCTAGCAACAATATAAAGACAACGCTAATATAAAACGAGACGAAGGTATAATATTTAAAAAGGATAATATGGTTATAGTTAGCCTTAAAAATATAAAGACCAACTGGCCTAAGAGGAAGTAGGATAATAACTAGGACGGACCCTAACCCGTCCTAGCTGCCTATAAAGGAGTAGTTATAGTTAACCTCCTAGACCATATCTGTGTTAATAAGTCTTTCTATACTTTAAAAGTCCGCCTCTAGTTCCCTAAAGAGATCTCTAGTTAAGCATATATTAACAAAGAGGAACGTTATAATATCATAGGCAAGATAGCCAAAAAGGATAACAACGGCAATATTATAGACAAGTAGGAATTTAAAAAGATCCTTAATATATATAATAAACAAATGGACGAGCATAGCTTAATATACTATATCAAATAGAAATACTACAACGAGAAAACTTGGGAACCCAAGAAATCCCTAAAAGGGTATAAGCGCGCACTACTAAGGTTCCACAAACAACACCCTAAGAAGCTAGGACCCCCAGACTAGGCACAAGATAAGGGAGAGTTACGCTAAGGCTATAGCCAACCATAAAGGTAATTTGTGGTGTTTAAGATCTCATGGAACTTTAACCGCCAGTTAAAGTTGTCTAATTGGTTGGTTTTTTACCAAGAAGCGCCATATAGTAGCAGTGTGGAGTTCTGCCGATTTTATTTATTAAGCTAACCAATCAAGATTTTCCATACCCGGCATGGAAAATCGCTATTGGCTCGGTTAAGGGCGGTAAGCAGAAGTAACATCTTTGCAGCAAAAATAGGTTACTTATTTGGTTTAGGGACTAAACCTTCTAGGGAGGGGAGTACTGTCACGGTATAGTCCTGACGTGTACTGTCTCGTACTGTTTCCTACTATTGGCTGACCCACCACTAGCGCCTTGGCGGCTGCCCCTACTATTTGTGTACGATACCCCCTTTTACCTCCTTCTCCTCTTTATACCACAATGTAGTTATTCAGCCTATTAGCATTACAGCACTGTGACATAGATATAGACGTTAAGAAGTTTATAAAAGGTAAACCTGCTCTAACTAGGGACAATATTATATAACGCCTCCCAAGGGAATATAGGTACTATATTAAGGGGTTTCTCCTAAAGAATACTGATGAGCTCCTACTATATTGCCTATAGGACCATAAAATTAAAATTATGCTAGGAAAGCAGCCCCTATACCATAAGAACCGCCTACTCTCCCCTACTAAGCTCTAATGCGTTAAGAAATGGATTAATAAGATACTTAATAAAGGCTTTATTTGAGAATTAACATCCCCCGCCATAGCCCTGCTCCTACTTGCTGCTAAGCTGAAAGGAGAGGTAAGGATCTGCTATAACTATAGAGGACTTAATAACGTTACCATTAAGAACTAATACCCGCTCCTATTTATCTGTGAGACACTTAATGCCCTATATGGCGCCAAATTCTATACTAAGCTTAATGTTATTGCCGCGTTTAACAGGATCCGTATTGCTAAGGGCCATAAATGGCTTACAGCATTTATTACCCGCTTTGGGCTCTATAAGATACTAGTAACCCTATTTAGCCTTTATAATGCCCTAGCTATATTCCAGAACTATATTAACCACATTCTTTACAACGTACTGGATAACTATTATACAGCATACCTTAACAATATCCTTATATTTTCTAAAACTTAAGCTAACTATACCAGGCACGTTAAAGAGGTAATTCGCCGCCTTAAAGCTGCCGGCCTCTAAATTGATATTAGTAAGTCAGAGTTCTATATAATAAAGACAAAGTACCTTAGCTTAATTATCTTAATAGAAGGAATAAGTATAGACCCTAAAAAGGTCTAAGCCTTATAAGCATGGGAGAACTTAACCTTAGTTAAGGAATTACAGCAGTTTCTTAGATTTGTAAACTTTTACCACAGGTTTATCCAAAGTTATTCTGCTGTTACTACACCTATAATAAAACTCCTAAGAAAGGACGTTAGATAGCTATAGGGACTAGAACAAGCTAAGTCGTTTAAGGCCCTTAAGAGAGCCTTTACTTCAGCACCAGTACTAGCATACTACGACTATATAAAGAAAACAGTGGTAGAGATAGACGCATTAAATTGGGCTTCTAGCGGAGTCCTTTCCTAGTATAATAATAACGGTAAACTGAGACCGGTCGTATTCTTCTCCACAAAGCACTCTGCGCCGGAGTGTAACTATGAGATCTATAATAAAGAACTCTTAGCTATTGTTAAGGCTTTAGAGGAATAGCGTCCTAAGCTATAAGGGACTGAGGAGCCGTTTAAAATTATCACTAACTATAAGAACCTATAGACGTTTATAACTACTAAGCAGCTGAACCAACGCTAAGTCCAGTAGGTAGAGTTCCTTTTACAGTTTAACTTTGTAATTATATATAGACCTAGCAGTAAAGCTACGCTCCCTAACGCCCTAAGCCGACTACTAGGAACGAAACCTAAGGACGCTAATAATAAACGCCTCCGCCACTAAGCCTAAGTTATTATACCGCCCTAGAAAGTTGACCCTATAATCTTAGAAGAATTACTATACGAATCCTATAACTCTAACAATGTGGAGTTTGTAGCCGCTCTAGACCCCAAAATGGCTAAAAAGTCACTGGATAAGCTAATCTGGTTAGGATACTAGGAGAACAAACTTATAAGAGATATAGTAGCGGCTCTGCGTAATTGGAAAGCTTGCCGTTGGCTAAAGAAGATTAGGAAATTACTCCGTTGCGATAAGTTAGAATATAGTATTATTAACGGACAGATCTACTTCTACTAATGCCTCTTTGTCCCTAATATCCTAGACCTCCGCCTAGAAGTTATCCATCGCTTTTATAATAGCGGCCCCGCTAGTTACCCTAGCTGGGTTAAGACTCTTAACCTCTTAAACCAAATATACTGGTGGCCAGGAATCTCCTAGTTTACGGCTACCTTCGTTAAAGACTATGCCCTATACTTTCGTATTAAGACCCCCTGTTTTACCCCGCCTGGTTTTCTAAAGCTACTAGAACTACCCGCTCGCCTATAGACCAATATTTTGATTAACTATATTACAACGCTGCCGGTATACCAACGCTATAGTAAGGCATACGAATATATCCTTGTTATTATGGACCGCCTAACTAAAATATAACACCTCGTTTTAGTAATAGGACTCTTAATAGAGGAGCTAGTTAATGGCTTTATTAACAATATATATAAGCTCCACGGTGCACTAAGTACGATTATCTCTAATTGCGGTATATAATTTGTTAGCGACTTCTGGCGATGACTAAGTGAACGCCTTAAGATAACCTTACGACTAAGCTTAGCCTGGTACCTAGAAACGGATAGCCAAACCAAAATTGTTAACGCTGCCGTAAATAAGTACCTCTATGCTTTTGTTAGCTTTATATAGGACGACTGGGTTAACTACCTACCACTTACTAAATTTGCTATAAATAACCAAGTTAACAAAAGCACAGGCATCTCCCTGTTTTTTGCAAACTATAGCTTTAACCCTCGCCTCGGAATTAAGCCTACTGGCCCCCGCCTACTAACACTATTAGTATAAGCAAAGAAGGAGTTCTTCTACGCAGACTCTATAGCCAACCGCTTTAAGCGGATATTGACATAACTTAAGGCCCTAGCCCAGATTTTATAGTAATGCTATAAAAATAATGCCAATACCTATAGGGACGAGAGTGCGTTATTCTATAAAGGCGATATAGTTATAGTTAGCTTAGAAAATATAAAGACAAATAGACCTAAAAAGAAATGGGACAATAAATGGGACGGCCTGTACCCCGTACTTGCAGTATACCAAGGGGTAGTTGTGGTAGACCTTTTGGACCATATCTAAGTAAATAAATCCTTCTATATATCTAAGGTCCGCCTCTGGGCTGCTAAAGAGATCCCTGGCTAAGCAAATATTAATACCGCAAAGCGCCATAATATACAAGGACGAGTAACAGAGAGAGACAACAACGGCAATATAGAAGAAAAATAGGAGTTTAAGAAAATCCTTAATATACATAACGAAGACCCCTAAGGCCTAACTTATAAGATTAAATGGAAATATTATAAAGATATAACCTGGCAGCTGGAAGAGGACCTAAAGGGTTGCGAATAAGCTATACAGCACTTCTATAAGCAACACCCTAAGAAGCTAGGACCCCTAGATTGGGCACGAGATAAGGAAAAGCCATGCTAAGATTATAGCCGACCACCGTGTTAAAAGTCTGTGGTGGTTGAGATGTTATGGAACTTTGACCGGCGGTCGAAGTTGTCTAATTAGTTAGAATTCTCGCCAAGAGCGCCACGCGCCAACTTTATTTGATAAGCCGACTAATTAGGATTTTTTAATATTTCTGCAGCGAAAATAGGTGGTCCCGCGTACTACCTATTTGAAGTTATTTGTCCGGTTTAGGGACTAAACCTTCTAGAAAGGGGAGTACTGTCACAGCACTGACTTAACGCATACTGTTTCCTACTGTTGGCTGGCCCACTACTAGCGCCTTGGCGGCTGGCCCTACTCCTTATACACAATACCCCCTTTTACCCTTCTTCTCTTCTTTATAGCACAACGTAGTTATTCAGTCTACTTCATTGCAGTACTGTGATAGGAAGCTTGCCTGCAGTTCGCCTTGCGATATAAGTATTAGATAATTAATAATTGGAAGGCTGTTATTTGGAGCAACAAAACCGGCGTTGTTTTGGGCTATAGAAGAGGTGGATATAAGCTCTGGCGTTTGGCTAAAGAGAAGGTAAATAAGAAGGTAATTTAACCTTGATTTCCTAAAGCTACTAAGTTTATATTTTAGGGCGCGTTCTTATATAACTAGAAGGCTCCCTACTATATATAGAGGCCTAAAACTATACTAGAGAAGAAGGCTTTAAAGATTAAGCTTTAAAAGATTAACAAAGCGATTAAGCTAGAGCTTTGTGTGGCTTGGCAGCTTACTACTAGTATATAACAACTTAGGCTTTATAATAGGCCGGGTAGAAAGCCTTAATTCCATATAACTAAGAAAAATGGCGCCTTCTAAAGAAACGGGAAAAAAGGGGGCATTAATTAGTATTGCTACCTTACTACTATCCTCCTTCCTATCCTTATTCCTTTTAGTATTAAGTACTAGATTAATCGCCTATATACTATTATTTAAGAGGATAAAGCTCTATCTTATATATCGCATTACCAATAGATCTACTTTAATGCAGTAGGCCTCTGGCGCCTTCTTTGGCCCAGTAATTTACCTAATTTAAATATAATTAAACCAGCTTGGGCCTATCTTAAACAAGTTACTATATAAAAGGGAGCGCAAAAAACTAGAGCAGAAGCTAAGCGAGTATAGTAGAAGGCTTGGGAGGAGCTTAAGTAGTGGCGAATTTAAGCTTAGATTAAATGAATTCCACATTATATTAAAGAGGTTATTTGCTATAAAGAAGGCAACGAGTATCGCAAAGGCGCTGCTGACTATTAATATAATTAGAAGGCGCTTAAACGTATAGATCAATATCAGCGCCAGGTTATTACTTATATGCAACAGCAGGTGCTTTTAGGCCTTAATTAAGTTAATCCGATGGAGCCTCTACTAAGCAAGCCTAAGCTACTAGAGCTTCTGGAGCGCATAAAAATAGGACCTTAACTATTGTACAACCTTATAGATCTAAAGCCTTTGCATGGCGATCATAATCCAAAGCAATATCACCAACGTCAAGCCAAATGGGCCCTCCTCTAGCCGCCTACTTAATCAAAACCTCCCTCTAATAAGCCTCCCCTTAAGCCTCTACCACCCGTTAAGCCTCCTCCTCCTTAGCTACTTAAGCTTTAGAACCAACTAAATATAAAGGGTAGAAATATAAAGAAGGTAATGTTTAAAGTTAGCTTTATGGAGTAGTAGTAGCAGAAATAACGGGCTCTAGATAGGTAGGAGGATTAATACTAAGCAGTGGATATTAGGTGGCGTATAGTTAATTAAACTACAAGGAAGTAGGTAAGGAAGAAGGACCCTACTACCTTTAGGGAGGCTGTAGGTAATAGCACAGCCTCTACTAGCAGCTTAATTAACGTAGATATTAAAGGAAGGTCCCTAGAGCCGCCTATAAATCGTCCTCTAAAGCCTCCAAAACACTAAATGTCTATATAAACAATTAATAAGAAAATAGGAAGAAGGCAGGAATAAGAGGTTACTACTTAACTAGAGGACCTTAGGGAGTTAGTAAAGGAGCCAGTATAAGGCAGAAACCTATGGTCACGTAAAGCCCGCAACCTTAAAAATGCCTAGCTTATTAATTAATTAATTAATCGCCTATATATTGCCTTTTATTTAAAGCCTTAAGAATGAATTTAATGCGTCTAATATTGAAATTTATATTTTGCCGGTGGGCGGTAAGCCAAACTTCCTAATTAGGAAGGTGTAAGAACTTTTATTAGGGACCTCTATAGATAATTAGGAAAATTAAAGTCCTGCTAGGAGCCTGCTAGGAGCCCTTTAGGATTTTAATACCCTAATAGTAATAAATATAATAATAGTAACGTGTTTTACTACTTAACTGCGCACCCCGCTTAACCGCGTACCTAGTTCCCTACTAAAAATCGTAAAAATTACAGTACAATATCTCAACAACTACTTAATAATAACTTCTTAAATTTTATATTTGGGCTTATATATATACTCTACCTTATTTTTTTTATTTTAGAGAAATCTATTAAGTAGTTATAGAGATATATAGCTTTAGATCGTAAATTCTACTCTAATCTTTATATCTCTATAACTACTTAATAGATTTATCTAAAAAATAAATAAATAAGGCAGAGTATATATATAAGCTCAAATATAAATTTTGAAAGGTTATTATTAAGTGGTTGTTGAGATATTATGCTGTGATTTTTCCGATTTTTGGTAGGTGCGCGGTTGAGTGGGGTGCGCAGTTAAGTGGTGAAACACGTTAACAATACTTATTTTATAGCTATAAGCTAGCTTATCGCTATAATATGCACAGCATTACGCTCTTTTAGCTAGCGTAGTGCTAGCGTATAGCTTTAGGGCTTAGCTAATATGGCAGAAAGCTAGCGTATAGCTTAGGGTTTAGCTAATATGGCGGAAAGCTGGCCCTAGGCCCTAGGGGGTTGGCTAATATGGTGGAAAGCTAGCCCTAGGCCCCAAAAACACATTTAGCGAAACTAAATTTCCTACGCCACTTCCCGTTTTCCTGACGTTTAAAACCCATTTATAAATGCTAGCCGTAGTTAACTAGGAATGGGGAAACCTTTATAGTTCCTAAGACGGAATTATTTATAGTAAACTTAGTAAATATAAGCTAGTCTATTTAGTTATTCTATAGATATAATATATATATCCAAATATATGGTTCTATTATAGTATTTATATATTCCATTTAACTATCTGTTTCTAAATAGTATACTATAAATAATAGTGCTTTAATATAGAGTTAGGTAGTTAATTTTTTCTAAAAAGTAAAAATAAACTGGCTGCCTTTATTAGAGATAATTATTTTAAGGAGTTTATAAAGTTTTTATACGTAATTTAGGAATAGTTAGGCAATAGTAAGTATTAATATATTAGGGCAGGCAATTAAATATCTTATTTTAGATAGTTGGTTTATAACTACTATAATTTTTATACAGCCTTTACTTATAGGGAGATTAATAATAAAGTTAATTAAAACATTACTCTATCTTTAGTCTAGAATAGATAGTGGCTTTAAAAGTGTAATGGGCTTGTATAAATACTTTTAAACTAAAGCTTGTGGATTGCTACTATATAAGAACACTAAGCTAAGGATAAGAAGAAGAGGAAAGGAGGCTTTAGGGGGTAATATATATACAGTACAGGCGAACTCCAAAGATTACGCCAAGCTAGCTATAGGGGTGGTGCCCTAGCACTATTACAAAATGGTTATTATATGTTTTATATAAAGTTTTAGCTTACTAGTAGGTGTAGCAGCTAGAGACGTACCTTTGTATTATATTATATATATTTAGTTAGTAGTATTCTTATTAAAGTAGTTCTAGGGGTTTTCTTTAGCCTGGATGGCTAGCTACTAGTAGATTATATATATGTTTAAGGAGCTTAAGCTTAAGTTTATTATAGTTAGGTATAATTAGGCGGTTCTAGTAGTACAAGCGGTCTTTATAAGCTTTATATTTGCTTAGGGAGATCCTTTTAAAGCGTTTAACACTAAGCTTGGACCACCGGAACTTGGTCGCTGTTAGCGACTTAGTTAATCGAGGCATAAGCATAGCAAAAAGGACGCATGCAAGCCTATATAATTGGATTGTCTATAAACGAGGATCTAAAGCTAGAGAAAGGAAAGGAGAAAAAGAGCAGCGCCGGTCAAAGTAGGGATCTTTTATGCGGTCCTTTAGTCACGTGACCACAAGTTCTGCCAAGTTCTGCCGCCAAGCTCTGCCGCTTTCTGCCAGTGCCGTGACAGTTGCCTTCCGAACTCGGTCGTTTTACCAAAATCGGCGCCCAAATTTAAACCTACGTATACTCACTAAATCTAAACACTTTACTATACAATTTTAGGGTCTTATATTTTTACCCTTTCTACTACCTATACCACCTATTCCCCCCTTTTTTTTTATACCTCTTAGCTTTAATTTATACATTTTACTCTACTATTTTACCCTAAGCACTTTTAATTACATCTATATTAGTACACTCTATATTTAGATCTACTATAACCTATTTTTAGGGGGTTGGCTTTAAAATATATCAAGCTATTATTATAAGTTATAAATTTGGCTTTTATATGTTATATTTTGTATAAGGACTTAATTAAATTACTTATTTACGTCTTTTAAAAGCGCCTATAAGCATATACTATATTTTAGGGCTTTAAATTATTTTATACATATCCTATAGTTATCTTATTGTAAAGGAGGTATTAATCTTATTATATTAAACTTATTTTACCTTAGGAACTTACTTAAAGCCTTATTTTAGCTTATTATAATTAGGGGTATTAATAAAGAGTTTAAGGGTAAATACTAAAGGCCTTCTACTTAAATTTAATTATTTTAATACTAAGGCAATCCTTATATATCTAATAGTGATATTATATAAAATGGAGTTTTATAATATGGGCTATATTGTTAATAAAGGTAAGAGCTAATAGCTTAATTTTAACGCCTTTTTTAAATTGGTAAAAATTATAATAGATTTAGTAACTAGAGTATATAGGTTATATAGGGGGTGTAAATAGATAAGGTAGATATTCTTCTATCTATATATCTATAACTATGTATATATATAGTGGCTTATATGCCTATTAAGTAGTAATAATTAGGTTTTATTACTAAATAGCTATATTTTAAGTAGGAAAATAGTAGCAGACTATATAAATATTATTAAATTTGCTTTTTAGCTATTCTTAGAAGTTATATAAATGTAATTAAAAACTTTATTATATTAGAACTAGGTAGTTTAAAGCTTTTTTCTATTAAAAATAATAATTAAATAAATTATATAGCTAGTTATAGAGATAATCTCCATAATAAATGCCTATTTATAATTTTATAGCAACTATATAGAGGTTACCTAATTTATCTAGGCTTTAATAATAATTATATTAATATAGACCCTTAATAATACTACTTTTATCTATATATTCCCCCTAAGATGCATATATTATAGGGGAGGCACACGTCGAATGACGGTGGTTCGTACTCGCGCGCGTCCACCAGAACCACGCCCAGCAATGGCCCTCCATAACAAGAACGGGCGAATACCACACCATAAAGCGGGAAGACCTCTATTAAGAAGGCATCTAACAAAATATAAAGCCTATTGGACGCGTCTAGTATCCGTAGTTGTAGGGGAGTAACTGTCAGCTATAATGAACTAATGCAGCTAGTAGAATGGCTCCGCTAGTCTAGTAAACCTTAGGTGCCCCTTTAGCAAACCCTTAATTAAATCCTCTAATGGCTAAGTAAAATTAAAAATAAACAAAACCCCTCCTTACTGGCAAACCGCACCTAGGCCGCTATAGCTATACTTCTATAGCATAGGGAACCCACCCCCCTAAAGACAACAACTAGGTATATAATTATAATATAACCAAATATAGAAAAAGCAAAGGGGCTTAGGGGATAGTTAGAAATAGAAGTCCTTATAAAGATTCGCAAAGAGGTCTATAATGCTGTTATAGTCTAATACCTTAGGAGCGGAAACATTAGAGTTACCCTAAGGGACTAATAGGTAAAGGAATGAGCCGTAAGGGCAGGGAATAGGCTAGGAGAACGTATTGGCATAAAAGTACTCTGTGAAGATTACCTAGTTAAAGTCCTAGCGGTCCCCCTAAGCCTTAGGGTAGAAAAGGGATGCTAGGCGGATAATATAGCAACTATATATAAGGTAGTAAAATAAATGGAATGCCTTATACCAGGACTTAAGATTACACAAATCCAATAGCTTTAATAGGAAAATGCAAACTAAGCATATAATAAAAATAATAAGAGGATATAAGGGTCGCCAGAGACTCGCTAGGGAGACGCTAGTTAAACGCATGGCTCCCTTATTATTAGTATATATATACTAGGAATGCAGGAACTCCTTATTTAAAAAGGTATTATTATAAATGGCCTTATATACAACATAAGGCTCTATAACTATAGACTCTACCTAAAATAATGCTACTGCTGCGTATAATAGGGACACACCTAATCCATATGCGCAGTATAGGTGTGCTATAGCCACTATATAGGCCCCCATAATATAAGATACTGCTTAAATTAAGACCAAATAAAATGTGTAAACTACCACTAAAGCATATATAAGGCGTAGGAGAGAGAAGACTGTATTAAATATAGAAGACAGAAGATAAGGGCTTAACAGCTATGGGAATAACTGCACACTAAGTTATATAAATAGAAATAATAGGCGGTAAGCTAAGGGGATACAGGCGCCTTCCTAGCCTTCCCTACCTTTAACACTGGGGGGCTAGGCCAGCCATCCTAAGCCTTAATGGGCTAGAAGCGACGCTGCGCAATATTACCAGACTAAATAGGGATATAAGGGTTATAGGGAACACAAGGGAGAGGACGCCCTATAGGAAGACCTCTATAGATAGCAATAGTAAGCTTAAGACCAGGACAATTAAGAATTAGACTTAATATAGCAAATATAATATTTACAGCCAACCTATAAAGGGCATATAGCTAACTAGTAAGAATAGGGGAAGAACCGGAGATAATAATAGATTTAGATATAGAAGCACTAGTAGGAACACAAGATATAGAAATAGAAAGCTCTATATAAAATAAATAGTAACTAGGGTGTAAATATAAGAGACAGAAGTTCTAAATATTTTAGAGAAAGTGGAAATAGAAGAAGCAAGGAATGAAGAAGAAATAAAGGACCCCTACCAGGGGTCCGCTACCTATCCATTATACAGTATAACTGCGGCAACACAAACCACCGTCTTATAAGGCCCCTACTAAATAGTCTAGACCCAGAGAAACACTATATCCTTGCTATATAAGAGCCGTATTATAATACCTACACATAATTAATATACTGCCCCTAAGGATTCCAGCTCCTATATAAACTAAAAGCAGCTATATATATGTGCTTTATAATTAGCAAGGCTATCAGCCCGTCCTTATAGTTATAGCAGGTAGTTAACCTAGATATTGCAGTTATAACAATCCAGATATATAGGGGACTAGTATAAATTATTAATGTATATAACCCTAGGGTTAAAGGGGTCCCACAAATAGAGAATATTATATTAGTAATAAGCTTACTAGAAACTGAAGATATAGAGTCTATCCTATTAGGAGACATAAACCTCTACTACCTGTGGTAGGGGGGTATCTATATTGCTACTAAATAATAGGCGGAGTGCCTACTAAAAGCTATAGATATCTAGGGCCTTAAGCTAGCCACCCCCTAGGAGCAATTATATGGTAATAAGGCACTGCTAGAAGTACAATTAACCTTATATTTATGGACGAAGGCCTATACTAGAGACTTAAAAGGTGTAACCCTAAAGAAGAATAGACACTTACTTTAGACCATATCCCTATCCAGATACAGCTAGATCTAGATATTAAGGTGCAACTAAATATTAAAAGATACGCAATAAGGAAGCTTAAGGCAGATAGCTTCCTTAGTTTAGTTAAACAATAACTTTAAGACCTAGAAGAAATCCACCTAATACTAAATAAGTAAGGCTTAGTAGCTACCCCTAAGGAAATTAACTAAAGACTAGAAAGAATCTAGGCAGCAATTAAAAATAGGCTAGAAGAGCATTGCCCGGTCTTAAAACCGGGCCCCTATACGCAATATATATGGTCCGCATAATATGTAGTTCTTATTGCCAGCCAATAATAAGTAAGAAGGAAATATATAAGTAGCTATAACCCTAAAGACAAGAGACGCTATAAAGACATAAAAAACTAGTTAAAGAATACCCTAAAAAAATAAGCAAGGAACAACTAGAGATAGTTTATAAATAAGTACACTATTAACTTAAGCCTCCCCCATAATAAGGGCCTTTAGGCTATAGCAAAATAGGCAAAGAAAAAGGCAGGGCGCCTAGTAGAAGACTTATACCTACTGCCCCTACAAAGAGCAGGGGAATTATAGGCCACCAATAATAATAATAAGAAGGCATATATCTTTATAAAAAGGTTCTTCCCCTAACTAGCTCCAGCAGACCTTAGTAATATTATAGGTAAAGCACTAGTAACTTACCTATGGGTTAATAGCGATATAATAATAGAGGAAATGGCTAGAACTATTAGCCGCCTTTTAAATAACATAGTACTAGGACTAGATGGGATTCTAAATAAGGCCTTAAAGACCTATAGACTACTTATAGCATCTTAGCTTGCAGATATAGCCAGAGCATACTTTACTATAGGCTATTACCTATAACTCGGAAGATTTATAACAATATTTATCCTATAAAAAGAAGGTAAAGCAGATTACTTAATCCTAAAAAGCTACCGCCCTATTGCCTTAAAAAACACCCTTAGTAAGATCTTAGAAAGGGTAATAGCGGACTATATCGCAGATATAGCTAAGAAATATACCCTACTACTACAAAGCTAAATAGGGGTAAGAAAGAACCGCTTAACACTATTAGCACTTACGCTACTTACTGCTACTATTAAATCTGCATAGGCGATGCGAAGGGACTTTATAGTATCAATGCTTAGCCTAAATATTAGTGGTGCCTATAATAATATACCCCATAAGTGCCTTCTATATATCCTTAGGGTAAAGGGCTTCCTAAAATAGATTATATAATTTATTTAAGGATTTATAGGCCAGAAAGAAATATTACTGGTCTTTAGCGGGTACCAGAGCCCCCTTATTATAGTTATAACAGGAATACTATAAGTATTACCCCTCTCGCCTATATTCTTCCTTTTCTTTATAAGTAACCTACTTAACTCCTTTGAGAAAGGGGCGACCTAGGGGATAGGCTTTATTAATAATATAAACCTAATTATATATAGGCCAATAGCCGTAGAGAATTGCAGAACACTAGAGAAAGCCTATAATACCTATATAGAATAGGCAAGACAATATGGAGTCCAATTCTTATCAGAGAAATACCAGCTAATCTATTTTATAAAAAAACGCAACCAATCTGCAGATCTTTAGTATATAATTTATATCTAAGGCTTTAGGGGTTAACTAGTTTAAGGCCTAAGGGTATTAGGAGTATAGGTAAATAGTAAGCTCTAGTAGAGCGTATATGCGTTATAAGCGGCCCATAAGGGCCAAGCTTAGTATATTGTAATATCTAGGATTGCTAATTCTATATAGGGTTTATACTTCTAGAGGTCACGCCTACTATATATAGCAGTTGTCTGGCCAACCATAACGTATAGATCTAGTATTTAGGCAATAGGAGAAACCAAGAAAGGCCCCCCTAAATCACTCCTTAAACTACTCTAAAAGGTCTAAACAGCCTGCCTCTAGAGCATAATAGGCGGGTATAAGCGAATGGCTATAGCACTACTTAAGAAGGAAGCTAATATCCCCCCCCCTATAATTATATATTAAAGCTGCTATAATGCAAAGGGTATAAAAGGAGCGCAACTCTAATGTTATAAAGTATATTAAAATACGCCTAAATAAACTATAGAGGGACCCTAGGGTGCCCCACAGGAGAGCAAACCAAATACCCTAAAGTAGGGAAGAGATATTAGAGAAATAGGTAGAGAAAGCAGAAGAAAAATAGTGCTGCGTTAGGGCCCAGGCCTATATAGAGGAGGAAGGGAGACGCGTAAGAAGCTAGTAAAGATAATAGTAAGAGAGAGAAAGGAGCTAAAGTAAAGCATAGGGGAGTACTGGGAAACCATCTACCGTAATATAATACTGGTTGGACTAATACTAGAGAGGTATATAGAAGTTAAAGGTACAGAGGCTGACCTAGGCAAGAGAAACCTAAGCTATAGCATAGTTAACGCTATGGGGGGTAAATACCTAAGGGCTCTAAAAAGGCCTAACAAAAGTAGAAAATATAATGGCAACACTCTTAAGAATAGGAATAATAGGACTAAAAGATTGGCTCTACTGGGTGGGTGTCCTAGTAGGTAGCCCAAAATGTAAATATAGCTGGCCAAAATAGACACTAAAACATATTATACTGTTATACCCCTTATGCACCAGCTAAGAAGCAATGCTCTTAGCAGCTAGCAAAGAGAACTATAATACACTGCTCTTAATATAAAAAGGTCTTAAAGCGGTTACCCAGTGGCTTATTAGCCAAAATGTACTAGACCAGTTCTGGGTTGCAAAGGAAATAGTAATAAAAGGCAAAGGGGCGAGTAGTAGGCGCCCCTTAATAACTCTATAGTAGCAGAGTAAAGTTTACAATATTAGCGCGTCTATAGGCTTATTACGGCAGTAGTGGTTCCCAAGAAGGTCAAAAAGTAAAGTAGTAGAGCACCACTAGTAACTTATAGGCGCTAAACAGGCGAGTCCTAAAAGGCAGGGAGATAGATCACGGGGTTTTCTTAAGTTAAGTCTTTCTTAAGTTGAGTTTTCTCCCTATATATAAATAAGGAGTAGTCCGCGTGGGCCTAATAGGGATCCGAATCGGACGTTAAGCAATGAATTATTATTATTATTATTATTATTTATCTATATATTTTTTAGCTCTAAATATAATTATAAAACTCCTAAATTTAGTCTATAATATATCCTTTCAGCTTATATAATCTCTATTAGTTAGCTATATAAGAATTTAATATATAAATTATAATTTAAGAACCTATATACCTTTAAGTTATTTAAAGGCTTAATATTATTATTTTAGTAAAGAATTCAAGTAGCTATATCTTATAAACGCGTATATAGGGGAGCAAATCCTTATAAGTTATATTTAAGGGTCTTATTTATAAGCAACTTTTCTTAAGTAGAGATTAATTGCTATTAATATTAGTATATAAATTACTATAGAAACTGCTTATATAATTAATTGCCTAAAATTGAATCTAGAATATTATAAGCCCGCGTAACTTCTTAAATAAACAAATATTCTTTATTTTTGCGTTTAATAAGAGCTTCTTATACTATATTCTTAATTTAAACTATATTAAATAAAAAGTGGTAGATTAATTAGGTGTGGAAATTAATGACTTGATTTTAGTAAGGCGACTAAGTTTGGAAGGCGACCGAGTTCTAGGGGTCCGAGCTTATCTTAAATTAGCTTAAGCGTCTCTTAGATAAACTTGAGGCCGTCGAAATCGGACTCTGCACCTGTACGTGGTGATGGCTACGAACCTGGTCTTTGAAGTTCAGATCCAGAGCCAACGTAGAGACGTCGTATAGCGTGCGGACAGGACCTGGTGGTGGTTGTGGGCGTTAGGGGCGGTGGTGAAAAGTTTTTAGATGGTGAGATCTTGAAAACCACTACTGTTGGCCCTCTATAGTATGACAACTACTACACTGTTCTCCTATCTAGGGCACCTGTACGATCCAACATAGATGTATGGTATTCGATAACATCCCCTGACCCCCAATTGAAAGCATTAACGACCTTATATTGATGAACGAGCGAATAAATGAACGAATGAGTAAATATACGGCCCTTTTTAACCCCTAGGGCGATCGCCCGCGGAGCATGCGGTCACTTGCCGTTAACTACTAAATACTACCTAGCAGCCTGGATTGCGACCCACGGTTTTCCCTGTCTCCTTTTAACGGAGTGGTGACCCTTAGAAAGGGCCTAGCTGGGGCCTAGGCATAAAAGATACCCAAATATAACATATCCCGCTTGCTTATTAGTATTATGGTAGTTAGAACGGATGAATCCCCCTTACGCCTTCGATGGCTCTAGGGGGGGGGAGGTATGGCGTATATGGTAATGGTCTACAAGAGATAGCATACAGGGGATAGTTAAGATATGGAACACAAAGCGTATGGCAGTTAATTAGTAAGGCCTAGATGGGACGTAGTGAACCCCAGCTTTGGATAAGCTAAAAAAGGAAGCAGTAGTTTTTAAGGAGTTCGAACATCTAAGGAGGACAGGACGTAGCCGTAGGCCCGCAGGGCCGCTGCTATGGACGGATATGGCAAAGCAGGGGTTTTTCATCCTACTGAGGTGGCTTATAGGGTTTTTCCGTCCCCTATATCAATAAGGGTTTTCTTCCTTTAATTTATAAGTTTCCCTTATGTATGGAGTAGTCTGCGTGGGCCTAGATAGGATCCGTATTAGACGTTAATCAAAGAACTTACTACTACTAGATAAACTTGTTATTTAGGTATTTATTAATTATAACCTGCTTAATCAATTGATTAGTTATTTTAAGAACGTGCACCATAAGGTCTTTAGTAGGAGGATTAAATAGTTTAGGGCAAAGTAGGGTTTAATTATAGTAGGTACGCGCTTTTTTCTATACTAGTATATCTTATAAGCGTTAGGTTAGGGTATTAGGCTTCTAGCCTTAAACGCCTAAGTAGTATATAATAGAGAATTAGAAATATGTTATGGGACAGGGGTAGTGTAAGGGCGCGAAGAGACTTTAGGGAAGATTTAAAGGAATAGTATAAATTCTATCTAAATCTAAGGGTATATAGCTCTTGCTAGGAACAAGACATTGTATAAAGAAGAGAAAGGAATATAGGAAGCTTATAACTAAATATTTGGGAGTCTTGGCAGCAGACGCATAGGCATATATGCATACGGGTTTCGACAGGTTTCAACCAAATTCCATTACATTAGTGGAATTTGGTGGAATTTGATTAAGTTAGCAGAATTTGGCAGAATTTAATTAAAGCGTCAGAATTTATCTATTAAGTGTTTTACTAAGACATTTCTACTATAACTGGGCTAGTCCTGTTATAGTACCCCCCCCCCTTTTAGCCGAAGGTCTAAAATAATTTAATTTAGTTAAGAACTTATAACTTATTACGTTATAAGCGTTATAATATATTTCAAGTTCTTTTTAATTTCAAGTTTCCTACTATTATGTTTTGTGTATTTATATTAGGTGGCAATTATTTACCTTTATATTGTGTCTATCTAGCTAAAGTAGGCCGCAAAGGATGGTCTTTATAGAATTCTTTTACTAAGGTAGGCGCGTTGGCCTTAATCTAGTTATAGATTTCCTAGGTTTATATTTTATATCCTTTCTACTTAATAAGAAGTTTAAATTATTTAGATTATGGTTTCTATTGCATATTATTGATTAAGTTAATAAAGTAAGAACTATTACTATTATTAATAATTATAGAAAGTGGCGGCGGCACTTCGCAAGTTATAGGATTATCTTTTAAAGGTTGCAATAAGCTTATATAAAATATTAGGTATATTTTTATCTTAGTTGGCAGTTTAAGCTTATAGGTATATAGGCTCAGTTTCTTCTTAATTTAGTATAGGCCTATAAACTTCTAATTAAGTTTCTTTAAGGGCCGTTAAGTTTTTAGGTTTCGTGTATTTAGGTAGGCTATATTACCTTCCTTAAAGTCCTATACAGGAGCTTGTCCTTTATTCGCATGCCATTCCTATAATATTTAAGCGTATATTAATTTACTTTGTAATAGTTTTATTAACTACTTTATTTAATTAGCGAAGTTATACGCGTTAATTAACTAAATCCGTTTAATTATGGGTCCTATTATATTAATTTTAGGTTATAGTTTAAATCCAAGTTAAGGGTCTTGTCTATAGGTCGCGTAAAACGGCGTCACGCCTATTAATATGTTTATTATATTATTCGCGGTAAACTTAGCTAAAGGCAGCTATTTTTCCTCGTTATCTTATAGGTAGGAGTAGTATATTTATAAGTATTATTCCATAATCGCGTTTGCAATTTTAGTTTAGCTATCTATCTCTAGATAAAATGCAGTTAAGAGTTATATTTAAATGCTTAATTGTTTATATAAAGCTTACCAGAAGTCTAAAATAAACTGGCTTCTATAGTTGGATATTATTGTGTTAGGAAGTCTGTGTAGCTTAAAGACGTACTTAATAAAACATTTGGCTACTAATATCGCATTAATTAAGTCTATAGGAATTATATATTATATTTTTATAAGATGGTTAATAACTATTATAACATTTATAAACCTATTACTGTTAGGTAAGTTAACTACAAAGTTAATTAAGATATCTTGCTATCTTTGCATTGGAATTAGCAACGGTTAAAGTACTCCTTACTTCTTTACATGAGAGGTCTTTCTACGCACGCATATTCTGCATACTTAAACGTATTTTTATATATAGTTATGCATTGTAGGCCAGTAGTATGTTTGTTAAATAATCTTATAAATTTTTGTATAGCCAGGATGTCCTACTATAGGGGAATTGTATATAAATTTAAGTATTTTAAATTATAAGGGTTTGGAATTCGGGACTACTATCTTCTATTAATAGTATAGTTGATTGTTATAAATTTCGTATTTAGCGAGTGTAATATTTTTATACTATCATTTTCCTGTTTAAATCGCTTTTATTATATCTACTATCTATATATTATTCTTATATTTGTATTCCATCAGCTTATTAATTTCTATTTCCTATTTATTAATTTCTGATTTATTTCTGTTAAGTTCTATATTTAGGAATATAGAATATAGGTTTTTAAAATATTTAGGGGGCAATAAGATCTATAATTAATTTATAATCTATTTATCTAAGGCGTTTACAGGTAAATCTTATAATTATTTTATTAATATATTAGGCTTCTAATTAAGTTTACCTAATTAGTATATAATCTTAAAGTTGAATTGTAAGAGGTATTTAGCCTAATAAATTTAGCGCTGCGTTAACTACTTTATAGTTATAAAGTACTGCAGGTTTTTATAGTCTGTTAATACGTGTATTAGAAATAATAATCCTTTAAGTTCTAGACGCCATTGTTTAAAGCATCTAACAATTATAAGTAGTTTCTTATTATATATCTTATAGTTTAATTTAGTAGGGGTAAGCTTTTAAGAGAGAAAGGCTACTAGACGCAGCTTACCATTCTTATTATATTATAATAATACTCCCCCTAGGGCATAATCAGACGAGTCTATTTTGATAATATATTTAAGGTTAGGATTAAAGTAGGCAAGAATTAGAGCGGTTATAAAGTGTTATTTTAAGTTGTTAAAAGCTTGTTTATATTTAGCAGTCCATTTAAATTTTACGTTCTTTCTTATTAGGTTTACTAATAGTTAGGCAATTTTTAAGAACTAATTAATAAATTAATAATAGAAATTTGCGAATCCTAGGAATCCTTAAATATTTTATATATTACTAGGGCTTCCCTAGTTTATAACCGCAGCAACCTTTTTAGGGTCTATTTTAATTCTATTACGGGATATAATTAGGCCTAGGTATATAACTTTAGACGTATAGAACTTGTATTTCTTAATATTGCATTATAAACCTATATCTCGCAGACGTTTAAGGACTATTTAGACGTGTTTTTAATACTTAGAAAGTGAAAATGAGTAAATTAAGATATTGTTAATATACGCGGTAATAAATACATTAAGGAATTTATAAAGCGTATTATTAATATATTGCTAAAACGTACTGGGACCGTTCTTTATACTAAATAGCATTACTAGGTATTTAAAGAGTCCCTATTATATACAAAAGGCTATATACTTCTTATCTCCTTCTTAAACGCGAATTCGATTAAAGGCAGCGACTATATTAGGTTTTATAAAATATCGTGCCTTTACCAGACGGTTAAGCGTCTCTTAGATTAAGGGGATTGGATATTAGTTTTAAATTATAATTACATTTAGGGCTTGGTAATTAATATAAAATCTTAAACCTCCTTCTAGCTTTATAATAAATAGTACAGGGAAGGCAAATAGAGATTAACTAGGGCAAATAAATCCTTTTTCTAGATACTTATTAAGGCATTATTATATTATAAGCAGTTCTTCTTATAATATTCCGTATAGTAGACTAAACTTTAGTGTTATACTAGGTTTAAGTTCTATCTTAAAATTATGTTTATCCTAATACTGGGGCAGCTGGTCTATAAATTGTTTTTTAAACTTATTAATTAGATTGTGGTACTCCTTAGGTACAAGAGGTTAAGGGTTAATATACTGCTTTAGTTCTAGCGCTTTCTTAATATCTTCCATTATTATAATAAAGATTTTATAATCTTGTTTTCTTGCTAATAAAATAAAAGGTGCGACTTGTATTATATAAAATTTAAGAGGTTTTAGCGTAACATCTTCGCATTCTTTACTATAATCGGCAGTTATAGCCTTATTGTTTTAGTTTAGGGACTATAGTAGGGGCAGTTTATATTATATTAAATTTAAATAATCTTGTGCATATTTATAGGGCAGGTGGTGTTTTAAGTAATAACTTTAGCAGTAGGTTATGCGGAATTTTAGTATTTCTTTAACCTAGCTAATTAAAGGGTTGTATTGTTTTAGCCATCTATATCCAAGTATTATCTTATATTACTTTAGGGGTGTTATAAATAGGGAAACGTATTTAAGGTATTTGCCTATCCGTATTTTTATAAGAGCATAGTGCGTTAATTTGCTATGTATTAAGGGTTTGCTGTTAAAGCCTTATAGGCCTTAAGGCTTATTAAGTTTCTTTAAATTTAGGCGTTAGGTTTTCGCGTAGTTTATATTAATAAAGCCTATGCTAGTAGCTCCGCTGTCTATAAGGATTTATACCTTTTTCTATTTTTTAAGTGTTTGAATTTCGCCGAGTACATTAAGGGAGTTGTGCTGTGTATTAGTGCTAGAAGAGCCTAGACACTTATACTCTTCCACTTTTTATCCTAAGGCGCGACTTGGCCTTAGGATGATTCGTTTTCCGAGTTAACTGAGGGCGAGATGCTTTGTGGCGTTCAAGTACGATTTGTAGAGTGGGTACGATTTGAGGAACGGGAGGAACTACGGCGGACCTTTTCGAAGGGGTGAGTTTGGCAATGCTTTTGAATATGTCCTTTTTTACCACATCCAAAACATTCTCCTTTTGTGGCTCGAGTTCTTTGTTTGTTGGTTCCTAAGGGTGCGTAGGATTAAGTGGCGTCGAGGTCTATAGGGTTATGCGTAGGTTTCAGAAAAGGGTCGCGCTTTGGGGTATATGTCGGTTTTATAGGGTCTTAAACACAAGGCGTGATTGGCTTTAGAGAATAAGTTTATTTGTTATATTAAAGGTCCTTATTAATTTATTAATATATTATAGCAAATTCAGGTAGGTCCTTTGGTAGTTCCCTACCTACTAACTATGCTCTAATTTCATCTAAAATAGCTCATTAAAGAGCCGCAACTTTAGCGGCTTCATTCCAATCCAGTTCACTAATAAGGCCTAGAAATTCCAAAAAGAAGCTAGTAAAGTCTCGGTTCCATTATTATAGGTTTTTAAGTTTAGTAACGGCTATATATTCGCGGCTGGCGTTATTATATGTTCGTTTTAATAGAGAGATAAAGATTTTAAAATTAATAAAGGTGCCGTTGCGGAAGAATGGGTCCATAGTTTATGCAGTATCTTTACTTAAATAAGACATTCCATAGCTAATCTTGCTAGCTTTAGTAGGGTATTAGTTATAGTTTATTAAAAGTTTAAGATAGAGCTTAGTTATAAAGGGACGTAGGTTATTTTAGTTTTTATTAAATATTAGAGAGTTAGGAAGCTTTTCTAATTTCGCGGTAGGTACTAGGTTTGTTATAGATATGGGTTAAGCTACCATTACTAGTTTAGGGTTCGCATTTAACGGGCTAGGTTTATATATAGTTATTTTAATCTTATCTGTAGGTATTGTTATTAGGGTCTCTAATATAAGTGCCTTAAGGTTATGGAGTTCTTCGCGGATTGCTCTAATTAATTACTAATATTAAGCTTCTAATGTCGCTTGCTATTAGGCTAAGGCTTCCATAAAAGACTATTATATTATAGTTAACTGTTCCCTAACTAGGGCTATAATGCTTATTAACGCGGGGGATTTAAGTTCGTTTGCCATTTTAATAGTGGTTGTTTAGATATAATGTAATATAAGGGCATTAGTAGCCTCTTATTTAGCACTATAAGAATAATAAAGTTTAGCCAACACTATTAACGGTTTATTATTAAGCTTTGTAGCAGTAGATTAAACCTAGGACCCTGGTAGCAATTAATAAGGGTAATTAAAGGCTATTAAGAGTAATAGGATGCGCATACTTAGTATTAGAAACTGAGCGAACATTACAGGACAATTAAATATTTGCTTTAGTGCACTCTAAATAAAAAGAGGGTTACTAAGATAAAGGACTTACCAACGCTATATAAACTAACCCCTCTTTTATACAACGAGAACATAGAGACAGTATTATTTCATTTAGAGATAATATTGCAGTAATGGTATAAGACCGACGAGCTATAGAAAAAGAAGAAGAAGCTTTAGGTATAATAAGTAAAGATATTAACCAAATTAATTAAATGGACATTATACCTCTAGTAAACAACTTAGAGATATTAGGAATCTTTAAGGATAAAGATAAAAAGGAGGGAGATAGTATTATAGACGCTTTAAGTATAATACTATAACTACTTAGAGAAGAGTTAAAGGAAGCTAGTTAGTTAATAAGGGTATAGTCTAAGATAGAACCAGTGGAGCTATACAATGAGGAATAGTAAACAAGGTTATATAATATAATCTATATAATCTATATAATCTATAATAGAGTAGATAGAGTAGACATAGCAGACAGAGTAATAACTTTCTTAGGTATATGGATGTATATTTAAAGGACTACAGTCCTTACCTAGATAGTTCCTTTCCTTATAGTAAATCTTAGAATATAATTAGAGTTAATCTATTAGGCAACCACTCCACTAGTTATTATTATATTGTTAACTTCTTGTTTACCTACACACCTAGCCTATTAGTAAGTCTACTATAGTATTTCCCATAAGGCTTTGTTATATTATAGTTAACTTACCTAGTAGTAATAGGTTTATAAATATTATAGTAGTTATTAATTATCTTATAAAAAAGCGATATATAATTCCTATATACTTAATTAATATAATATTAGTAGCTAAATATTTTATTAAGTATGTCTTTAAGCTATATAGACTTCCTAACTTAATAATATCTAACTATAAAAGCTAATTTATTTTAGACTTCTGGTAAGCTCTATATAAATAATTAAATATTTAAATATAACTCTTAACTGCATTTTATCTAGAGATAAATAGTTAAACTAAAATTATAAATATAATTATAGAATAATACCTATAAATATACTACTCCTACCTATAAGATGACTAGAAAAAATAGCTACCTTTAGCTAAGTTTATTATAAATAATATAATAAATATATTAATAGGCATAATGCTGTTTTATATAACCATAGATAAAAACCCTTAACTTAGATTTAAACTATAACCTAAAATTAATATAATAGAACCTATAATTAAATAGATCTAGTTAATTAATATATATTATTATTCATTGCTTAACGTCCGATTCGGATCCCTATTGGGCCCACGCGGACTACTCCTTATTTACATATAGGGAGAAAACTCTATTTAAGAAAACTCCGTAATCCATCTCCCTGCCTTTTAGGACTCGCCTACTTAGCGCCTATAAGTCACCTATAGTGCTCTACTACCTTACTTTTTAACCTCCTTAGGAACCACTGCTGCCGTAACAAGCCTACGGACGCGCTAGTATTGTAAACTTTACTTTACTACTATAGAGTTATTAGGGGGCGCCTAATACTCGCCCCTTTGCCTTTTATTACCATTTCCTTTATAACCCGGAACTGGTTTAGTATATTTTAGCTAATAAGCCACTGGGTAACAGCCTTAAGACCTTTTTATATTAAGAGTAGTGTATTATAGTTCTCTATGCCAGCTACTAAAAGCATTGCTTTATAGTTAGTGCGTAAGGGGCATAATAGTATTATATATTTTGGTGTCTATCTTAGCCAGCCATATTTATATCTTAGGCTACCTACTAGGACACTCACCTAGTAGAGCCAATCTTTTAGTCCTATTATTCCTGTTCTTAAGAGTGTTGCTATTATATTTTCTGCCGTTATTAGGCCTTCTTAGAGCCCTTAAGTGTTTACCCCACATAGTATTAACCATGCTACGGCTTGGGTTCCTCTTGCCTAAGTTAGCCTCTATACCTTTAACTCTTATACACCTCTCCAGTATTGGTCTAACCAGTATTATATTGCGGTAGATAGTTTCCTAGTACTCTTATATGCCCTACTTTAGCTCCTTTTTCTCTCTTACTATTATCTTTACTAGTCTCTTACGCGTCTCCCTTCCTCCTTTATATAGGCCTGGGCCCTAATATGGCACTATTCTTCTTCTGCTTTCTTTACCTGTTTCTCTAATATATCTTCCCTACTTTAGGGTTATTGGATTGCTCTCCTATAGGGCACCCTAGGGTCCCTCTATAGTTTGTTTAGGCATGTCTTAATATACTTTATAACATTAGAGTTGCGCTCTATTTGCACTCTTTACATTACAGCAGCTTTAATATATAATTGTAGGGGGGGAATATTAGCTTCCTTCTTAAGTAGTGCTGTAGCCGTTCGCTTATACCCGCCTATTATACTCTAGAGGTAGGCTATTTAGACATTTTAGAGTGGTTTAAGGAGTAATTTAGGGGGGCCTTTCTTGGTTTCTCCTATGGCCCAGACACTAGATCTATATGTTATGATTAGCCAGACAACTGCCGTATATAGTAGACGTAACCTCTAGAAGCATAGACCCTATATAGAATTAACAATCCTGAATATTGTAATGTACTGTGCTTGGCCCTTATAGGCTGCTTATAATGTATATGCGCTCTACCAAAGCTTGCTATCTACCTATACTCCTAATACCCTTAGGCCTTGAACTGGTTAACCCCCAAAGCCTTAGATATAAATTATATGCTAAAGATCTGCAGATTAGTTGCGTTTTCTTATAAAATGGATTAGCTAGTATTTCTCTGGTGAGAATTGGACTCTATGTCGTCTTACCCATTCTATATAAGTATTATAGGCTTTCTCTAGTGTCCTGCAATTCTCTGCGGCTATTGGCCCGTATATAATTAGGTTTGTATTGTTAACAAAGCCTATCCCCTAGGTCGCCCCTTCCTTAAAGGTGTTAAGTAAGTTGCTTATAAAGAAAAGGAAGAGTATAGGCGAGAGAGGTGATCCTTGTGGTATACCTGTTGTAACTGCAATGGGGGGGCTCTAGTATCCGCTAAAGACCAGTAATGTTTCTTTCTGGCTTGTAAACCCTTAAACAAATTATATAATCCATTCTGGGAAGCCCTTTGCCCTAAGGATATATAGGAGGCGCTTATGGGGTATATTGTCATAGGCGCCGCTAATATCTAGGCTAAGCATTAATACTACGAAGTCCTTTCCGCATAGCCCATGCAGTTTTAATAGTAGCAGCGAGTAGTGTGAATTGATTAATATATATAACTTTGCTAATTAAATAAAGTAGTTAACGGAACTATTATAAAGTAAATTAATATATGCTTAAATAGTATAGGAATAGTATATAAATAAAGGATAAGCTTTTATATAGAACTTTAAGAAAGGTAATATAGTTTACCTAAATATATAAAACCTATAGACTTAACAGCCTTAAAGAAACTTAATTAGAAGTTTATAGGCCTATACTAAATTAAGAAGAAACTAAGCCTATATGCCTATAAGCTTAAACTGCTAATTAAAATAAAAATATACCTAATGTTTTATATAAGCTTATTATAACCTTTAAAAGATAATCCTATAACTTATAAAGTGCCACTACTACCTTTTATAATTATTAATAATAGTAACAGTTCTTATTTTATTAACTTAATTAATAATATATAATAGAAAATATAATCTAAATAATTTAAACTTCTTATTAAGTAAAAAGGATATAAAATATAAACCTAGGAAATCTATAACTAAATTAAGGCTAATATACCTTGCTTAGTAAAAGAATTCTATAAGAACTATTATTTATAGCCTGCTTTAGCTAGCTAGATATAATATAAAGGTAAATAACTACTACTTAATATAAATATACAAAATATAATAGTAGGAAACTTAAAATTAAAAAGAACTTAAAATATGTTATAATGCTTATAAGGTAATAAGTTATAAATTCTTAACTAAATTAAATTGTTTTAAACCTTTAACTAAAGGGGAGGGGTATTATAATAGGACTAGCCTAGTTATAGTAGGAATATCTTAGTAAAATACTTAATAGATAACTATCTAAAACTATTTATAACTATCTACAACTATCTACAACTGTCTATAACTATCTATAACTATCTATAATTGTCTGCTATAATCTACTATTTTCTACTAATACTATAATACTAAAGTCTGTTAAAGACTATATATATATATTAACTACTAAGACCCTTAACTGTTTAATTATATAATTCTCTTATTATTCCTTTCTCTTTTTTATGTAATATCTTATTTTATATAAGAGCTATATACCCTTAGATTTAGGTAGAATTTATATTATTCCTTTAAATCTTCCCTAAAGCCTCTTTACGCCCTTATATATTCCAAGGCGCAACTTGGCCTTAAAATGATTTATTTCCTAAGTCAACTAAAGGTAAGATGCTTTATAGAGTAGGTATAATTTAAGGATTAAGAGGAACTATAGCAGACCTTTTTAAAAGGGTAAGTTTAGTAATACCTTTAAATATATCCTTTTTTACTACATTTAAAGCATTCTCTATTAGCAGCTTAGGTTCTTTATTTATTAGTTCCTAAGGGTATATATAATTAAGTAATGTTAAGGTCCATAGGGTTGTATATAAGGCTTTTAGGATTTAGAAAAGGATCGCGCTTTAGGGTATATACTAGTTTTATAAAGTTTTAAATATAAGGTATAGTTAGCTTTAGAGAACGAGTTTATTTATTATATTAAAGGTCCTTATTAATTCTTTAATATATTATAGTAAATTTAGACAGGTTTTTTTTTGTAATTCTCTACCTACTGACTAGGCTCTAATCTTATCTAAAATAGCTTATTAAAGAGCAGCAACTCTAGCGGCTTTATTCTAATCTAGCTTGCTAATAAAACCTAAAACTTCTAAAAAGAAGCTAGTAAAGTCTTAATTCTATTATTATAGGTTTTTAAGTTTAGTAATAGCTGTATATTTATAGCTAGCGTTATTATACGTTTATTCTAATAGAGAGATAAAGATTTTAAAATTCATAAAAGTGCTATTACGAAAGAATAGATCTATAGTTTATATAGCGTCCTTACTTAAATAAGATATTCTATAGCTAACCTTACTAGCTTTAGTAGTATATTAATTATAATTTATTAAGAGTTTAAGACGGATCTTAGTTATAAAGGGATATAGGTTATTTTAATTTCTATTAAACATTAAAGAATTAGGGAGCTTTTTAGATTTTATAATAGGTACTAGGTTTATTATATATATAGGTTAAGCTACTATTACTAGTTTAGTATTTATATTTAACAGGCCGGGTTTAGATTCCATTATTTTAACCTTATTTATAGATATTGTTATTAGGGTCTATAATATAAATGCCTTAATATTGCAAAGTTTTTTATAAAGTGCTTCCATTAATTACTAATGCTAGGCTTCTAGTACAGCCCACTGCTAAGCTAAGGCATCTATAAAGGACTATTATATTATGGTTAACTGTTCCCTAACTAGGGATATAACACTTATAGTTATTAAAGAGAATTTGGGTTCATTTACCATTTTAATAGTAGTTATTTTAATATAATATAATATAAGAGCGTAAAGAGACTTTAGGGAAGATTTAAAGGAATAATATAAATTCTATCTAAATTTAAGGGTATATAACTCTTGTAGAGTATAAGACGTTGCGTAAAGAGGAGAAAGAAATATAGGAAGCTTATAACTAAATATTTAAGGGTCTTAGCAGTAGATGTATAGGCATAAGCGCACGCGGGATTTAACAGGTTTTAACTAAATTCCATTACATTAGTGGAATTTGGTGGAATTTAATTAAGTTAGCGGAATTTAGCAGAATTTAATTAACTTAGTAGAATTTAGCAGAATTTAATTAAAGCGTTAGAATTTATCTGTTGAGTGTTTTACTAAGACATTCCTACTATAACTAGGCTAGTCCCATTATATTTCCACTAGCCTACTTAATATTATAATAAGTTATAAGCCCTCTTATATCTTTAATTAAAGCTCTATTAGCTACTATTTTATTTTTTAACTAATTAGTTAATATAAAGCTATAAATCTTTAAATTTAGACCTAAGTATAGTGCCATAGAAATTTAGAATAAACTAATATAGATTAACATTACGTAAAATACAGGTAAGCCAATTAATTGCATATTATGGCAGATATAACATTAAAAAAAAGGAATACCATAGCTCTTTTAGGGCTGTTTCTATATTAAAAGGGAAGAGTAATTATAAAGAATAGTATTATTAAATCATATAATAACTTAGACTTTAAGACCTTCTATTACTAATATAAGGTATAACTATAGAGCCACTATTAAATACGGATAAGTATAGAGAATGGCGTTATAAATAAAGAATAGGACTTAAGATAATAGAGGGTGTAGTATTAGATTTAAATTGCGATTAACTTGCTATATATAACGTGTCCCGCCCCATGTCGCCATATAGCAAAAAAAAAATTAAGTGCTTATAGACTTGTTAGAAGCGCGGCGGGATCTAATATATGTACTCTTATACTATATTAGTTAAGCTATGCAACTTTATTAAGGATTTACTTAATTTAATTTAATTACTATATACTATATAAGGTCTTATTTATAACTACTAAATATAAAACTAATAGTATAATCTTAATTATAAAGACTATATCTTGCTTAAAGCCTATACAGAAGCTTTATCTTAGACATAAGGAAATTTAATGCAGCGTTAATACTATTATTTAAAAAGTAGGCATATGCCTAATTACTTTACGCTATAAAGAAGAAGTCCCTTATATAAATAGCTAATTATTAAAGGTAGTTAAGAAAGTTATAAGTGTTACGGAGTAAGTATAAGCGATAATAATATATAGCGAAGTAAATATTATTAAGCTATATATATAAACTATATAATAAAGTTAAGATATTATATAAGGAAAGAAGATAAGAAAACGGGAAGAAAGGGTATATATTGTTAGCTTAGTTGCTTAGTTAATATATACACGGAGCAGAATAGGATTCAGGTAGTAGTCCTAGCAGAACTTAGTAGGATTTAATAAAACTTGGCAGAATATAGCAGAATGCCGTAAATTGCCATTAGATTGCCACTAGATTACTATCTCGCGGTCGGTCTCTACTTGTTAACTTGGTGGAAACTAGTAGATATATATATAAGGTGTTATTCCTTGACACGGCAATTTGCGTCCAACGAGATAGTGGCCCGTGCCTATACTTAGATTTTTTTTTAATATCCATTGTATTATACTACGTACAATACTGCGCATGCAGCCTCTAGGCTATGGCGCTATAGTTCTATATACATGAATCCTTTCTAGGCAGCTTAATATGTACTAGTAGCTATATCCTAGTAGTTTATAAACCCCTTGAGGTTTACAGCTCCTTAGTAAAATACTAAGTTACTACAACTATTAGGTAATAAGAAAACGGTAGAGAAAACTATAAGAAATCCTAACGCCTGTCCTTGTCCTTTTGCTCTCTAATATCTTTTACTAAGAGCCTAGTAGGAGTTACCTCCTTCTAGAATCCTATATTTTGTTTATTCATATACTAGTTTAGCTGCTTTAAGAGTCTCGCAGTCTTTACTATTAGCAAAGTGGTTTTCTTTACAATTAATGCAAAGAGGGATTGTATGCTTGCAAGGCTTACCTGTTATTACACAGGTAGAACAGGCGTGGTCTTTAGATAAGTGTGCAGCCGCACAGAATCTATAGGCTCTAGTAGAGCATCTATCTCCTATATGGCCAAATTTTTGGCAGCTAGTGCACTGCGTAGTAGGAGAGACTTCGAGGTATTTTACTACCTTAGTAGCTGTACCTGCGATTGAGATCTCTTTTTGCTTAAGGATTTCTTGTCTTTGTTCCTCATTCTCTATAGTAAAAACTATAGAGCCAAATCTGGTTTCTGGATTATGTCTTTTTATACTAAATAAGATCCATCTAGGTAGTCCTTGTATCTTTATAGGATTAAAGGTCTCAATTTCTTCTTTTAGAAGCTTAGAGCCTCCTTCTTCTAGAAAAGGCAGGGTAGGAACCCTATGGGCTATAACTTGAACCCAAGGTTCTAGTTTTTGTTCTCTTTAGAAGGTAAGGCGTTTATGCCAGATATCCTTATATTTGACTAGGAAATCTGCATTATACTCTTTTATAGTTATAAGGAGAATGTTTTGTTTTCCTTTAGTTCTAGCTATAGATGCTAGTACTGGCTTTTCTACTTGCAGTTTTGATGCAAATAGTTGGTTGACTTTGTTCCGTATAGAGAAGGTATCTAGAGGTTGGTCCTTTTTGTCTGTAATTAGGACTAGCTTCCTTTCTTGTAGCTGCTTTTTCTTACTTCTAGTAGAAGTAGAACTCCTACTAGAAGGAGAAGGGGTAGAAGGTAGTACTGAGGAGGGTGGAGAGGATAAAGAAGAAAGGTCCTTCTTTAGCCTCTCTACGTGTCACGGGACTCACTCGTTCTCACGTCTCTGCGCGTCTTTGACGTTCTTGACCCGTGCTCACGTTCGTCCCGAGACACCTGCGCACGTTCCCCTACAACCCCTATTTATACCCGTACCTGGCACACGAAGACTCTTCTTCTTTATCCAATGTCTTTGTATCAACCACGCATAGTTACGTGTACGTAGCCTTCTCAATTACTACCTCGTTTAGTGCATTGTATCCCGGCTCGTGCCTACTCCGTGACACTACGTAAGTTTGCTTAACAGGAGCTACCTCCTTACAAAGGGCTCTTACTTCTTCTACTAGTCCTTTTAGGACATCTTTTGTCTTTTCTTCTTCTTCTTTTGCTTCTTCTTTTTCTTTTTTTGCCTTTTCTTCTTCTTCTTTTGCAAAGGGGTTTTCTCCTATTAGGATACTTTCTATATAGTCTATTAGACGTCCAACTTGTTTTTCTTTTTCTTTATCTTATAGCCCTTTATAGGCCTCAATTACGTTTTCTAAGGCTTCGCTTAGATATTGTTCTGGAGAAAGGGAACAGGAAGGTATACTAGGCGTACTAGCCGTAGTAGTTATTGGTTTTATTGTCTTTTTTGCAGGTTTTTGGTTTTTATTTTCAGGAGAAGACTAAGGATGTCCTCTTTTTTCTCCTGTCCTAAATAGGTCAGGAGAAGGAGAAGGGGGAGAAAAAGTGGATATAGACTCTTTATCACTTATTTCTATAGGAGGTTTTTTTTTTGACCTATTAGGCCTTGGCATTTTGTATCTTATAGGGGGATTTCCCAGTTTTTACTATCCTTATGCCCTTTCTCCTTACTAATCCTACTAGAAGATTTCTGGGGAGATTAGGCTAAAAGGTAGTAGAAAATCTAGCCCCTATATTTTGTAGTTTTGGTATTTAGTTTTGGTGTTTCTGTCCGTGCCTCGCTTATAAGCTAGGACCACCCCTAAGAAGAATTTTCTGTTGGGAAAAGGAGGTAAAATGACAAATAAATCCACCTCTAGCTCGCTAGGCAGTAGAAATTAGGTTTTAAAAGTTGGAAAATCGATTGTTTTTGATGGTAAGATGGGTATGCGTAAGTTTGGAAGTGCGGCGCCACCTTTTGGTAAGGTTGCATGTGTGGTGGAAGGTTCCTATACTTAGATATTCGGTAAGCAATAGGCGTGCCAATCGTCAATATGGAGAGGTTCGAATTTGGGCAATGGCTAGGGCTTTGGGTAGGGTACTTTTCCAATCCAATTTGGAGGAATATTGTATTAAGTCTTCTAAACAAGGTCTGCATCAATTCTAGTATAATTAGAAGGCATGGCGGTAGTGGAATTGATGATTAAATTCTATATAGATGCACGCGTAGTTTTAGACAGACCCGCAGAGGATAGGCTAGATAGCCCTCTTGGATAATAGACCTATTAGCTAATAGTATCTGGAGACTATCCGGATAGTCTCCGGATAGTCTTGGCAAAATCCTCTAATATACTTACACTTATAATGCCCCCCCCCCCCCCCCCCCCAATATTAAATAAATAATTTTTCTATTAGTATAGATTTATAGAGCTTGTAAAGCGCTTTAAAATAGTACCACTTTTATCTAAATATCCTAAGGATAAGTAATATTATATAAATATAAAGCTTACAAGAGCTCTGCGGAATAAGGCTTACGGGGAGCCCCATAAAGAGCTCTACTAAAAGCTCTGCACAAAGCTCTGCGGAGGCTCTGCATAAAGCCCTACGGAGGCTCTATATAAAGCTCTGCGTATAAAGGCTCTGCACCAAGCTCTACACCAAGCTCTATATATAGAGGCTCCGCGCAAAGCTTGCAGAGGCTCTGTATAAAGCTCTGCACAAAGCTCTGCATAAAGCTCTACACAAAGCTCTACACAAAGCTCTGCATAAAGCTTTTATATAGAGCCTCTGTAGTAGAGCTGTTATATATAGAACTGTTATACGCAGAGCCATTATACAGAGCCTCTATATATAGAGCTTTATACAGAGCCTAAGCAAATACCTTTAGCCTTCCTACTACAGTAGTACCTCCTTATAAGCATATTTTAGGACTGCTATTTTTATAAGTATATTGCAAGGATTTACTTATATTAAGGTTTCATGTAATACCAGAAAAGAGTATATAAATCTTATTACATTTTTGGCTAAATTTAATAAAAGTAGGCTATTAGTGATAACTGTTTAGTGTTTATAGCGCCTTTCTGCATAGCTAGCTGCCTTATATCTTGCTCTAGCTACCAAAGCTTATCTAATTTGCCATCGCTATGTTATTCCTTATATAGAATGCGAATCTTTATAGCCTTAATTACTTATTTAAGGATTACCTTTGCTACTTGCTCTTCCTTACCATCCTCACCATTAGCTGCCTTCTCTTTATTATTATAGGCCGCCAGAATCTACTCTTTAATCTCTATATTATCGTCCTTTATAACCTCTGCCTTAAGAGCAATAAACTTGTCTATAAATAGAATAGATTATATACCTCTTTATACTGCAACTCTTCTAAGCAGTAATTAAACCTCCAACCTAATAGTATCTGGCTGTAAAATCTGGACTTAATATTATTTATAGCCCTTTAGAGTAGGCGTATAAGTATATACTAGACCTAATAGGCTACTCTTAATTTAGCAATTAGCTATAGTGTTACTAGTAATATCTAGATACTAGGCTTAAATTGCCCATTAAATTACCTTTAGTACATCCATTCTAGCTATTAGATCTCTACCCCTCTCCACCTCTTTAACTATAAACTATAGCTAACTCCTCTTGTGGTATGCTTTCCGGGCAGTGGTAATGCCTTAATTAAGAGGTTAATAGCGGGAGGTAATATTAGGTAGTAGGAAGATAACCATGGTATTCTTAAGCTTGGTAGCGATATTATGTTATAGCTACTTATAGGCTAAATTATAAGCTAAAAAGTTGTCTGTAATAAGGGCAACTTTCCTATATATTTATTAGCAAATCTTATCCAGATTAAAGATATAATCTTAGTAACTTGCCTACTAGCCATCTACTTATTAAACTACTTAAGGTATTCCATTATAATATTAGTATTTATCTAGGCCTTTTAGTTATTGCGCCAGAATATATTTATCGCTTTAACTTTAATATTTTTAAAGCAATAAGGATTCTTTAACTTGCTAATAAACTAGATCTTTAAGCGCTTACCTAAGGCGCTGTAAGTATATATTGCGGTAATATAGTCTTTCTTAATCTTTTACCCAGGCAATAGTTTAGTAGTAAGTAAGGAATCTAGTACGGCTTTAAAAAAGAGGCCAGTCTTATTATAGTTATAGATATTGCGGAGAGCAAACTAAAGAAGCTAGAGTTAAATAGCCTTAATCTCCTTATTGTAGTTAATAGTATTAGCGGAGCTGAGTTTACTGTGCTTCTTAGTCTTCGCAATACTATACTTTACCTAGAAGTTCTCTAGCCAGCTATTTAACCACTAAGGCTCCTTTTGGTCTATATAGTAAGGCATATAGTTATAGAACTTTAAAGCCATAGCCTTAAGGATAGCGCCTAAAATAGTGATTCTTTCTTCTATCTGCTTCATCTAATTATAGAGTGCAATTTTGAGAACTTTATAGAGGCGAGTGTAATAGCGTATGTAAGAGGTATATAAGGCTTATAAGGGAGTATTAAGGTACTTATACTTCTTGCTAGTCCATTTAGACACAAAGGAGCAATTAATATCAATTTTAAGGACATTTTTAGCAAAATTAATAACTTATTGCTATAATGGCCGCTTTCCACTAGTAGGGATGGTATTATAGAACAAGCAAATGCATTTTTTATGCTCTTTAGTATACTAAGTATATCTTTTAGGGGCCATATTGGGTAAAGAAAGGCTGTATAAATGGCTTCCTTAATAGTAAGCATATTGGTATTTATGCGAAGCATATGCTTATTACTAAGGATGGGCCTAGAAAATTATTATTCTACTAACAAATATGGAAGGCGGTCAAGAGTTATAAGCAAATATTAAGGATTTGCTTATATCGAATATGTTTATAAGGAGGTACTACTGTAATTAGATATCTCCTTTCTACCTTTTTATTTATACTTCTCTTTATATAAAATACTATAAAACAAAATAAAACTAGTAAAAAAGAGAGGAGATCCAGCAGTTTAAATTTAGTAACTTTAATCTATTCCCTATCCTCTAGTTCCATAATCCAATCCTTACCCTCTAGTGCTCCTACTGCCGCCGCTATAGGCTAAGAATTTTTATTATACGCTAAATATTAAGCCCTATAATCCCGCTACTTATAATTTCTATAGCACCCACTATAGAACCCTAGGAGACTCCGACACTTAATAAAGGGGTAAGGGCCTACTAGACAACGCGGAGTCGCCATATAAACCTCGCAGAACTAGCATTAATTAGCTCTCTGTCTTATACGAGTAATATAGGTTACTTATAGTTGTATTTAGAGATCTTGTAAGAGTATATATATTAGATCCTGCCGCGCTTACAACAAGTTCACAAGCACTCTATGCCTTTTTAGTCATATAGTAACGTGGGGGCGGAACACGTTACAGATCTACGGCTCTAAATTAGAATTATATATATAAGGGCTTCCCTATCTATACCTACTTTTCTAATATACCTTCCACCTAAGCCTTTATATTAATTACTGGTAAAGCTTCTACCCTCTTTTACTTATCCTAAGAGTAGTTAGTTATATAGATATCGTATAGAGAGGAGAATTTACTTATAGTATAACAATATTACCAGAGAATCTCTTATACGGTAGAACAAGAAGTATACTAGATAATTATATTTTCCGATTCCTAATAAATGACAACGTTAGTATGATTTAAACTTATAATCTATTATGTTTAAAGTTAGCGTCATACAATAGGGGGTAAAGGTTTAGTTCGTAGTTAAAAATTTACGGATATCCAGATATTATCTAAATATTATCCAATATCCAGGCTATCCTTAGATAGGATTATTATCCACCCAACCAGATTGGATAATTTATCCTTCGCAGGTCTGGTTTTAGAGATAGTATTTACGCACAGACTGCCTTCTTGTTGGACGCTGCCGTGTTAAGAGATAGGGTGGTCCCGTAATAGTAAGAAAGAATAAGCTTATTATAATAGAGAAACCAATAAGCGACCTTATAGATAAAAGTCGTACTTAACTAACTACCTGTATTATAATATCCTTAGTTAGTAAAAAGCTGTAAGGGCGCGAAGAGGCTTCGGGAAAGATTTAAAGGAATAATATAAATTCTATCTAAATCTGAGGGTATATAGCTCTTGCTAGGAACAAGACGTTGCGTAAAGAAGAGAAAGGAATAACGAGAGAATCTTGCAATTAAATAGTTTAGGGGTCTTGGTCGATGCGTGCGCACATACACACGCGGACG